>Ga0172378_10007346_pt1 | contig 10251 bp, 7 predicted proteins | sample GrowelOW332metaG_FD_119755 | JGI IMG/M metagenome (GOLD analysis project Ga0172378, IMG submission 119755) | Groundwater microbial communities from an aquifer near a municipal landfill in Southern Ontario, Canada - Pumphouse #3_1 metaG | ecosystem: Environmental > Aquatic > Deep subsurface >... | reverse complement strand
TTGAACTAAAATGATGTTTTATGATACAATTCAGACAGTTTGTTAAACGTTACCATTTTTGAATTTAAGGAGGCATATATGGACAGCGGTAGTTGTTCGGGTCATCAATGTAGCTTAATCTCATATCTGCCTCGCTTAGTGCCGCAGATAAACTAAAGCAGTACTGTAAATAAATTTCCCAATACTGCTGAATTTTATTAAAAGGTGATTTTACATTTAATCATCTAAGGAAAAAATTATGATAACTTACTGGCAGCAGGAAGACGGCAAACTGATTGCAAAAGACAAGTCAGAAATTGATAAAAAACAAAATACATGGGTGGACGCAAGATGTGTCACCCGCGACGACATTCAGCTTTTACAAGACGAATTTAAAATTGATCCAGAGAATATGCTTGATATTCTTGATCCCGATGAACTTTCCCGTATAGAAGACAATGACGACTTTAACTACACGCTTACAATTGTCAGGCTTCCTGTGTTTCAGCCGGGAAACGACATTAGTTATTTTACAACTCCAATTGGCATTATTGCGCTTTCAAAAATCATAATCACAATTTGCTGGACAGACTGTGAAGTGCTGCATGACTTTGCGGCTAACAGAGTAAAGCAGCTTTCTTTAAAGGACTTCCCGGCTTTTACAATTAGGTTCATGTCGCGCGCGGACATAACATTCCTACGCTACTTGAAGGAATTGAACAGAAGGGCAACCACTATTCAGAATGAAATGCTCCAGTCTGTTCAAAACCACGAGCTTATTCAGCTTTTAAATATTCAGAAATCGCTTGTGTTCTTTTCAACTTCGCTTAAAAGCAACCAGCTTCTTTTGGAAAAACTTCGCAAGACAAAGATTCTAAAACTTGATGAAGAGGACCAGGACTGGCTGGACGATGTAGAAATAGACAACCGTCAGGCTATGGAAATGACAGACACTTACACAAACATTATGGCTGGAATGAACGACGCGTTTGCCTCTGTCTTGTCTAACAATTTGAACTTGGTTATGAAGACAATGACAGCGTGGAACTTGGTGCTAATGGCGCCAACTCTTGTAGTAGGCTTCTTTGGAATAAACGTGCCGCTTCCGTGGGCGCACTCCGGCTGGACAGGCGCAATTTCAATTGGTGGCATTTGTATAATTGCCGCAATATTTGCACACTTCTTCTTTATGAGAAGAAAGCTCACTTCATTGCCAGAGCAAAAAAAACACATGACACTAAAGCAACTCCGCGACTCTAACAAGCAAAAACGGTTTATAAAAAATCAAGAGAAAGCTGTTGTCAAGCAAGAAAAAGCTGAAGTAAAAAAAGAAAAAGCCGAAGTAAAAAAGAATAATTCAGTTGTAAAAAAAGCAAAGATTGACTCTAAAAAAAACAAATCAGGGAGAACAAAAAATGCTTAACTTTAAAAGAACTTCATTAAAAGCAGCACTTTTTTTAACAGCCGCGTTTTTTATTTACGCAGATGACTCTGTAAACTACGAAACTCCAGACTTAACAGACAGCTCAAAAGTTGACAAAGAAACTTTCATAGACAGTTTTTATAGAGACACTTCAAAACAAAAATCTTCAGAAAATAAAGTTGTAGTAGATAATTTTGAAGACATAAATTTAGTTCAGTTCGGTATAAAAAATTCTGATGTAAAAGATAAATTCATTATAGGAGAAAACACACAGTCTTACACCGGTCAAAGATGGATAGCACCATATAAAATGAACAGGTATGAAACCACTTACAACCTTTGGTACAGCGTAAGAATTGAGGCAGAAAAAAAAGGCTACACTTTTGCAAATCCAGGGCAGGAAGGCTCTAAAGGCAGAAGAGGCAAAAAGCCATCTCAAATAAATAAATACCAGCCTGTTACAATGATAAACTGGTACGACGCAATTGTCTGGTGCAACGCAATGAGCGAGCTTAACGGAAAAACACCGTGCTACACATACCAAGGAAAAATCTTACGCGACTCAACAGACACTTCTAGCTGCGACCTATGCACATGCAACTGGAACAGCGACGGCTATAGGCTTCCAACAGAAGCTGAATGGGAATACGCCGCAAGAAAAACATCATCTGGACTTCAAAGAGGAGACCTAGCAAGCGGGCAGGTTTCTTCAAGCGGAAAAAGCGACAGTTCAATTCCTCCACAGGAAGTTGCATGGTACTCTGAAAACACAGACATGACACGCACTGTAGGAACAGCTGGCACTCCATTTAAAGTAGACGCACCTCCAACACCAGGCAGCGGCAACCCAAACGGTGCTGGGCTTTTTGACATGAGCGGCAACATCCTAGAATTCTGCTGGGACTGGGAAGCTGACTACAAGGACGCAGAAATAAATGAATTTTCAACAGGCCCTTCTTACGGAACCGGCAGGGTTTCAAGAGGCGGTAGCTGGTCACAATACACACCGTATTTTTACGCAGGTGACCGCTATTCATTTGACCCAAACGAAACATACAACTACTTAGGCTTTAGAATCTGCACTTCAGAATAAAGGAGAAAATAAAATGAAATTTTTAGTAATAAGCGACTTGCACGGAAACTTAGATGTCCTGGACAAAATGGACGACAACTTTAAAAAAGCGGACGCAGTTCTTTTTGCAGGCGACTTTGCGGCGTTCAAGCACACAGAAACAGGGCTTCCCGCGCTAGAAAAACTTTGTAAAAAACACGACACAATTTTTTCAGTAATAGGCAACTGCGACGAACCGGACTTCCTTGAGCAAATAGAAAAGCAGGACATAAGCGTAGAAAAAACATTAGTCTATCACGAAGGCCTTTGCTTTGCAGGAAGCGGCGGCGGCAGCAAATTCACAGGCACAACTCCATTTGAAAGAACAGAAGAAGAAATACTTTCTGACCTAACACTAGTAACAGAACAAGAAAATCAAACTTGGAACAACTTAATCTTAATCATACACAATCCGCCAAAAGACACAAAATGCGACACTATTGCAAACGGTGTACACGTAGGCAGCCAGCTTACACGTGAAATGATTGAAAAGACAAAACCGCTTGCAGTTATTACAGGCCACATTCACGAAAGCGCAGGCATAGATAAAATAGGTGACACTGTTGTAATAAATCCAGGCCCGCTTGACGAAGGCAAATACGCATGGCTTGAAGTTTCAAAAGCAGGCGACAGTTGGAATGTAGATTCCGCAACGCTTGAGCAGCTCTAATTTTTTTATTTTAAACGCAGCATTATTTTTCCAAACCGGCTTTACGGGGTTTCGGTGCCCTCATTGCTTTGCAACGGCAGCTAACGCCGCCGCCCCTACAATTCGGCGTAGGCAATTATTAAATCAACTTCACTCGTTTTCCAAAACTTTTTTCAACAACGACATCTGTTTGTCTGTTCCAATTGTAATGCGAACAAAATCCTCAATTCCAGGGGTTGAAAAATGACGTATTAAAATGCCTGCCTTCTTTACTTTTTGGTAAATGCTTTCTCCAGAAACACCCTCTTTTTTGGCAAACACAAAGTTAGTGGAGCTAGGAATTACAAACCAGCCCTTCTCTTTTAAGAATAAAGAAAAATCATCTCTGGTGGCAACAATCTTACGGGCGCAATTTGAATAGTACCAAGCCGCTTTGCAAGAAGCACGAGCCGCAGTCTGCGCAAGAACATCAGCAGGAAAATGGTTGAAAGAATTTTTAACAGTGAAAACAGCATTCACAAGTTCCGGTGAAGAAACTATAAATCCTAGCCTCATGCCAGCAAAAGAAAAGCTCTTGCTGAACGTGCGCACTATAACAAGGTTGTCAAATTCTTTTAAAAGAGGAATGCAGCTTTCTCCACCAAAGTCGCAGTACGCTTCGTCAACAACAAAAATTCTGTCTTTAGGTGACTTGCGAATCATGTCCGCAACTTCATCACGCTTTAAGGCTATACCTGTAGGCGCGTTTGGATTTGCAAAAATTGTGCAGCTGTCTGTCTTGTTTGAATCAGCAAGCATTTTTTCAGTGTCCAAAGTCCAGTCATTTTTTAAAGGAACTTGGTCCATAGGAATGTTGTAGTAGCCGCAGTAAACGGGGTAGAAGCTGTATGTAAAGTTTGGCATAACAATTGGCCTGTCGCTGTCAAAGAAAGTGTAGAAAACAAAGCTCAAGACTTCGTCGCTGCCGTTGCCGCAGAAAATCATGTCGGGGGTAACTTCAAACGGAATCTTGTCCTTTTCATTAGGAGCGCATTCTTTGCCGTTAACATTCGCCCTGCATAAAACGCCGCCTGTTTTGTTAAGCATGTCCGCAATTGACTTACGAAGCTCGTCCGCGTCAGGGTCTGGGTAAAGCCCAAGTTTTTGCAAGTTTGAAGAGAGCACTTTTTTAAGAGCCTTGCCCACGCTTTTTTCTGGCGGGTAAGGGTTTTCATTGGCATTTATCTTAATATATTCACGGTCTGTTGGCTGTTCGCCTGGCACGTACGGGTGAAGGTTTTCTAATCTTTTTGCAAGCATATTTTACTCCTCAAATTCAAAAAGATATTAGACCTTTTATATCAATTTTTCAATCATTTTCATACTTCCGATTTTTATTTAGAAAATCTATAGAAAGACAAGCTTTTAAAGACAACATTAAAAATGCAATGTTCTATGTTGCGCAATTATAGCGGCATAATAACTCTCAGACATTTTTGAGAAATCATAGAAAATGAATTTTTTAGAGATGCCCTTAAATGACAATATTTTTATTGCAAATCAATCTTGAGAAAGCAATGATTGTAAGATATAATACCCACATGTCAACAACGTCAAATATTTATACTTTGCTAAAATTTTATGCTTCAAGACAGAAAACTCCAATGATTGACTTCAACGAGTTTGCTGATTATTTAAAAAGATATTCTCAACATCACATGGAAGACAATCCAGACCTTGCTTGTTATATTGGAAACACAGATGAAAAACTCCAAGAGGAACTAGACAAGCTAAAAGAGTCAAATCAAATTGTATTAGTGTCACAGTCCGCATCTAAGCAGCTTATTTTTGTACTAGCTTATTTCATAGATAAATATGCTTCACGTTACAAAGAAATCGAATCAAACACAACTATTCCTTTTCCTATCATCACTGAAATTGAAAAAAATGTTCCCGCAGAAATAGTAACAAAAAAATCAGTTACAGATATTATTTACCATCTGCTAGAAACAAAGGAAATAAACGACAAGACATTGTACGGACTTGTTTTTACAAAGGACATTCCTACAATGCTTTTTCCTTCATCAGTTTCTGTAAACACACTAATAGAAATAGCTCTTACAAAAACACGCGACATGCTTAGAAAAGATGAGTATCATGATTATTTTCTAAAGAAGCTTTCAATTTCAAACCCTGGCAAAGAAATGACTTCTAAAACTTTTTTCAATCACTTCATTCAAAAGCCAGAAGATGAATTGCAAAAGCTTAAGGACTCCGGTGATAATTTTTATTTTTGGAGCCAGCTTAGCTATTTTATAAAACAAGACTATGACAAGCTTAAGGACTTTACTGCAGAAGACATAAATGTTTTGCAGTCAGTTTACATTACAGAAGCCGCAACTTCTTTTTACAAATCACAAGCAATGAAAAAGCTGCAAAAAGAAAATGCATTTAACACTCTTTCTGTTTTTATGAAGCATCCTCCGTATTATTTTACATATTCAGAAATCTCAAAAATGAAGGATTCAAATGGAATTTCACTTGTTGGCCAATATACAGCAGATGAATTAAAAAATCACTTGCAGAAGCTTCTTTCTCAATCAGAAGGAACAAACTTGCCAGAGGTTCTTACATTTAAAACTGACAACGAAGCTTATTTAATATACAAAGAAAAGATCATGCCGCTTATTGTAAGACTTTGCAGTGATGCCAGAATTACAGTCCGTGACAACATTTCAAAAGTTTGGACTCAGACAATAAAAGAATTTGACACAGTGCCAGAAATGAAAGATCAAAATGCGTTCGAACTATGTTTGCAAAGAGAAACTCAAGCAACACAACCTATTCTTTATTCATTGCTGAACACTTCTTTTTTACCTCTGCTTTCTTATGACGACGAGCAAGATGAAAACACAAACCGGCTCACGCTTTTTAAGGAAGGTACTCTTATTCCATACAGTGAAATTCTTATGATGAGCAGGCAGGAAATTCTTACTGATATAAAAATCAAGTTACCATTCTGGTACACAATGCCGTTCATTTCATGGATTGCCTCATTAATTCTTAGAAAGCCAAAATCTAAAAGGAAAAAGGAACATTCAAAAACAGCTGCAGAAAAAATAAGGGAAGAAGAACTTGCAAAAGTTAAAGAGGAAGAAAAAAAACGAAAATACGAGCTTGAAAACCCTACACAAAGCAAGAAGCAGGAGTTGCGTGAAGCCGCTGAAAATGTAGAGAATGCTATTGTACCAAAAAACAGCACTCTTGACCGTGAGCTTTTTGCCTACTGCAGAGAATGGAACAATCTTATTGGAAAGCAGACAAGCGCAAACCTTACAGAAGATGTAAACTCGCTTATACGCGACTACATGAGAAAAGTTCTCCGTACATTAAAATCTACAGGGTTCACTCCAGAGCGAATTAAAAGCCTTGCTGAATCATTAGTTGAATCCCCTAGCCTTCAGAAAATAAAAAATCACGAGGCTTTGGAAATGTACACTGAGCTATATATGGTTAAGCTAGTTAAGAATCTTCCGTAATTTTTTTTCTTTTATCAAGACCTCTAGAACTTCGGTTTTGGAGGTCTTTTTTTTTATGCTATCACTGTAAATTAAGTAATGTGCAAAAGTTTCATTGCAAAAAAAAAAGTTGAGTTTACCATGAGCGTAGTCGAATGCTGGCAACCTCTTATATAAATAATGGCATCTCTAAAAGCTGAAGTTTTTAGAGGCTCGCATAAGTTTTTCTTATAAAATAAATTCCTCAACTTTGGTCGAAATGACAAAAATCACTATATTTACTGACATAGCCTTTTACAAAACACCTTTTTTTACATAAAAACCACTTTTTTTAACAAATTTTCCACTTTTTTTCATTTTAAAATGAAATTTTTTGTCATTTTTATACTTTCAAAAGATATATCTATAGTGTAGGTAAATTCAAAGAGTCTTGAACACGTGCAAAACTTTTTATACACCTGCAAAATAAAATGCAGATATATCTGCGGAGGAACAATTATGAATTCTTTAAATCAAATTATTGTAGAAGGAAATGTTGTTAGACAGCCAGAGTCAAGAGAAATTGCACAAGGCACTCATGTTTGCACAGTTCCAATTGCTGTTGACCATCACTACAAAACAAAGGCTGGTGAAAATGCAGATGAAGTTTCTTATTTTGACATAGAGACTTTTGGCAAACTAGCTGACGCATGTGTACAATGGTGCCCAAAAGGCAGGGGAATTAGAGTTGTAGGAAGATTAAAACAGCAGAGATGGAAAAACGAAGAAGGCAAAACAAGAAGTAAAATTTCAATTATTGCCGAGCATGTTGAATTCAAACCGTTCTTCCATAAAAAAGAGGATGGCGAAAACAGCTCTGAAGAAAAAGACAGCGCCCCTCAACCTAAAGAAAATAAAACTTTAGCAATGCTGGCAGAAGCCGCAGCCGCAGCTCAAAACGAGCAGGAAGCTGGTGAGGTAGCATTCTAACATTTATGGAAGCCTTTAAAAACTTCAGCTTTTAGAGATGCTATTATTATAATACTATCAGCCATAGATAACTTCCAAACACCAATTTGCAACAGTTAAAAAATTGATGGGTAGCGGCAGGAAGAGTCACCTCATGCTCTTCTTACCGCTATTTTTTTATTTTACTTTTTATTTTTAGGAAAGCGCTTGCCGTATTTTTGCTGAGGGCGGCCTTTGTCATTATAACCACGACGGGCATCTGCGGCACGTGCATTGCTTTTGGCATACGCCTCAATTTTCTCTGGGTCGTAGAAGCCGTCTTTCCAGTTAAAGCGTGACGCGCCTTTTATAGCCTCATGCTTCTGAACTGAATCCATTAAAGCGCGCATGTCTGATTTTTTAACCTTTGTCTTTGAATAGTCAATGAGCAAATGAGTGTAGCCGTCATTTTGTAAAATTTGAAGCTTATCAATTAAGCTAAAAGGATATTCCGGCATGACAAAAGAGCCGTCTACTGTAGAATTCACTTTGAACGTCATATTTTCTTTGTCTGTAAAATAAGTGAAGTCGTAGTCAGAAGGAAGCTTGAACCTCATGCGGAACAAAGTTGGGTAGGCAAAAACAGCCAGCAGAACACGCGACTTTTCTTCGCTTCCAATGAATGTTTTGTTTAAGTTTTCCTCTGAATTTTCAAGAGGTGTCTGGAACGCCATTACATTCTGATTTTCCAAAAAGCTGACTGCCCATCTGTTAAAAGTATAAAGATAAGGGCCTGCAATAAGATGAATATCCCTTACACCGGCATTTGTAAACGAACGAAGAATATTTATTTGAGCCAAGTTGTTCACTATGAAAGTTCTATAGTCCTGCTCAATTAAAATTTTGACAGTCTCTTTGAATGAAGGAATCTTTGCTTCAGGCAAATAAGGGTCAAATGAAATTATCATCATTTTTTTGCTGAATGGAACAACAGGCTTTTGCGGAGTATTTTTCTTAATTAAGTCATATTCTGTTTCACTGTTCAGCTCTAGAATTGCACGAACAGGATGTTCCGCTTGAATTAAGAACAAGTCTGATGTTGTAGAAACTTGAATGTACAAGCCTTTAGGGAACCAAAGCATTTCCTTATTGTTAACAGGTGTTAAATCAATTAAAGGAAGAGCTTCAGGACCCGGCTGCCTGCGGTAAGATGACAAGTCTGGAGGAAGGACACGTTTGTATCTTTTAGACATTGCTTTTGTCTGAAGAAGGTAAACGTTGTCGCCTTTAGAAAATCCTTTTGGAATATCAATCCATCTTCTGCCGTCTTCATCTGTTTTTACAACACGGACTTTGTGGCTTTCACGTCCTGTGTCATTTTGCGTATGAAGCCTTATGCTGTCACCCGGATCTGGGTCGTAAGAGCCGCCCGTTACTAAGGCCATCTGTATGCCTTTGTCAACTTTTACATCATCACCATTTGAATCTGATGAATCATTTTGCTTAACATTTGGCTGCTTTACAAACTGCTCACATTCTTTTTTCTCACTGGCGTTTGCTTCCCTTAGCTCTGAAATTTTTCCTAAGTAAATGCCAGTTCCACCAGCCTGCTTTGGATTTAAAATCTTAGCACCAGCATTGTCTACACCGTCTTTTAAATCTTTAAAGCCATACCAGTAGTCTGTTTTACTTCTGGCAAAATCTGTGCTGAGCATTCTTTTGCCTTCTGCAATTGCGCCCTTCTTGTCAGACTGCCAGTGGTCCATTACATAGCGGTATGCGGCTGTTACGGCACCAACATACTCTGCGCTTTTCATTCTGCCTTCAATTTTGAAGCTGTCAACGCCTATGTCCATTAAGTCCGGCACTTTATCAATCAAGCACAAGTCGCACGGAGAAAAATAATAGCCTTGCACATCGCCCGCTGCATCTTGGGCATTGTAAATACGGCGGCAGGCCTGCGTGCACATTCCCCTGTTCGCTGACTTTCCACCAAGATAGCTTGAAAAAAGACAAAGGCCGCTTTCACTTACGCAAAGAGCGCCATGCACAAATATTTCAAGTTCTGCTTTTGTGTTTTCTTTTACAGATTTTATTTCATCAAGGCCAAGCTCTCGCGCAAGCACTACTCTTTTTAAGCCCTGTTTGCAAAGAAGATTTGCGGCTTCTGCGCTTTCAACATTCATTTGAGTTGAAGCATGAAGCTCCAAGTTTGGAAAAAACTCCTGGCACATTCTAACAACGCCAAAGTCCTGGACAATAAGCCCGTCAGGACCAACCTTATTTAAATAAGAAAGGAATCTATATAAACGCTCAGTTTCATCTTCCTGGCTGACTGTGTTTACAGTTACATAAATTTTCTTACCCTGCTTGTGAACACTTTGAACCGCTGCATCAAACTGATTCCAAGCAAAATTTGTAGAACGAAGGCGCGCGTTAAAACTTTTAAGTCCTAAATAAACGGCATCTGCACCTTCACCAATAGCGGCATCTAAAGATTCTATGCTTCCCGCAGGAGCTAATAATTCTGTCATGCGCTAACTATAACATTTTCTAATTAAAAAAAATAGTAAGCTGCAAACAAAAATTAAAAGCCCTTTTTATTTAATTATAGTATTATTTATCTTTTTTAAATCAAGAATGCCTTCCGCCGTGTATTCGTCCC
>Ga0172378_10007342_pt1 | contig 10254 bp, 12 predicted proteins | sample GrowelOW332metaG_FD_119755 | JGI IMG/M metagenome (GOLD analysis project Ga0172378, IMG submission 119755) | Groundwater microbial communities from an aquifer near a municipal landfill in Southern Ontario, Canada - Pumphouse #3_1 metaG | ecosystem: Environmental > Aquatic > Deep subsurface >... | reverse complement strand
TTGATAAATTTCTTTTTCTTTTTTAACAACCTCATCCGGAATATTATCCTCGCTTACATAAAGTGGAGCCATGGCTGCAATCTGCATCGTTAATTCCCGGGCTAATTCTTGAAATTGATTAGACTTAGCAACAAAATCAGATTCACATCTCAATTCAAGCAAAACTCCCACCTTGCCATTAGCGTGGATATAGCTCTCGACAATCCCTTGACTCGCCTGTCTCATTGATTTACTGGCGGCAATTTCACGGCCTTTTTTCTTAAGAAAATCTTTCGCTTTTTCCAGGTCGCCCTGAGCGTTATCAAGAGCTTCTTTGCACTCAGAGATGCTAATGCCAGTTTCCTCTCTTAATTTTTTGATCTGATCAATAGACATGTTACTTAAGTACTTTTTTAACTTCTTCTAGAATAAAAAAGACTGAAGACAATGCATCGTCGTTAGCTGGAATTGGGTAATCAACCAGCTCTGGATTGAGACTGGTGTCGACTAAGCCAATTACTTTAATGTCCTTCCGACGTGCCTCTTGAGCCGCTAATTCATTCTTATCTAAGTCGACAATAAAAACAGCTGATGGCAACTCCTTCATCGTTTTCAGTCCCTCGAAATTCCTTTTTAATCTATCAATTTCTCGATCAATCTCTAACTGCTCTTTCTTGGTGTAGCGCTCAAACTCTCCTTTTTCTCGCTGAGTTTCTTTCTCAATTAAATCTCTAATTCTTTGAGAAATAATCTTAAAATTAGTTAAAGTCCCGCCTAGCCATCGCTGATTGACATAAGGCATTTCAACCTCTTGAGCGACTTCGAGGATTAGTGATTGAACTTGAACCTTGGTCCCAACCAATAAAACCTGTTTATTGTCTTTTTTAATCTTTGACAAAAAAGACAAGGCTTCTTGCAGTTTTTCGGCTGTTTTACCAAGGTCAATTAAATGCACTCCCGCCCGAACTCCTTCAATGTATGGTTTCATCTTTGGATGTAGACGTGAAGTACGATGACCGTAGCCAACTCCAGCTTCGGCCATTGCGGTAATTAATTTTTCGTCTTTAGAATTACTCATGCTTTATCTCTAAAATGAAGAACGGCTTCCCAAAGAAGCCGACCAGCCGCTATTGCAACCGGACTGTATAATAACTAAATTAATATACCATTAAGCTTCTTAAAAATCAACGAATAAAAAAGGGCGCATTACTACGCCCTCTCACATTTTCTTATAGTTGATCGGTTTTAACGATCTTTCTGGCAAACTTCTGACCGGCCGAATCTAGATGATTGATAACTCTCTGCCAATCTTTAAAATCTCCTAGATTAGCCATCATGGCTTTAGCATACCTGGTTATCATGCTGTCTTTCATCTCCCGGGCTGCTAAGTAAACCCAGGTCCATTGATCAAAGTCTCGAGCTCGCATCTCCATCTCTTGCATGGCCATCTTCTTGAGTTCTTTTTTCTGAGCACAAAAGAATATTCGACGCCAATTGGCAAAGTTAAGCATTCCCCAAGACTCATCGTCTGATAAGTTTTTTCCCATCCTTTCTTCCATCTCTTGGACTGCAGCTGGAAAATCCTGATCATGATTTTGTAAGACTTGCCAGAAGTACTCTTGTGTTTTTTTCACGATCTTCCCCTCCTTAAGTAAGATTTTAAATTATCTCACAATATAGATTATTTGTCAATAAACACCTTGATTTATCCATAAAAACTGATATTCTGGAGAAGTTATGAAAAAAGATATTCATCCACAATATTATCCCGAAGCCGAGGTTTCTTGCGCCTGCGGTAAGAAATTTACCGTTGGCTCGACTTCACCTAAAATCCAAACTGAAGTTTGCGCATTTTGCCACCCTTTCTATACTGGTGAACAGAAGCTTATCGATGCTCAAGGACAAGTACAGAAATTCCAGAGCCGAATGGCAAAGGCTCAAAAACCGAAGAATAAGAAAAAATGAAGGCTCGAGCCGCTATTCTTGAAATAAGAGCCGGAACGGGCGGCGAAGAGGCCGCCCTTTTCGCCCGCGACCTTTTTCGTTCCTACAATCGATATGCTCAGAAAAAAGAATGGCCTTTAGAAATATTTGATCAAAATTTGACTGATTTGGGTGGTTGTCGAAAAATAATCTTTCGCTTGAATCATCGATCAGCCTGGGAAAAGTTTCAATATGAAGGAGGAACACATCGAGTTCAAAGAATTCCAGCAACTGAAAAAGCAGGTCGGACTCAAACTTCAACGGTTACAGTCGCTGCTTATCCGCAAAGCGATCACCCGGTGGTTAAAATAAGGCCAAATGATTTAAAAATAGACTCTCTGAAATCATCCGGCCCCGGCGGTCAACACGTTAACAAACGAGAGACAGCTGTTCGTGTTACCCATCAACCAACCGGATTAACGGTGACCTGTCAAACTAGTCGAAGTCAGCAAAGAAATCGAGAGCTGGCCCTAGAATTATTGTCGGCAAAATTAGAGCAACTTGCCCAAGAAAAGAATCAAGCGAAAACCCAGCAGATTAAACAGGCTCAAATTGGCTCCGGTAAAAGGGCTGAAAAGATAAGAACCTACCACTTTTCGCAAAATCGAATCACCGATCATCGGATCAAAAAAAGCTGGCATAACCTCGAAGAGGTGATGAAAGGTGACTGGGATAAAATATTTAAAGCTTTAAGTTCCGCCAAATAATCACTTTGGTGGCTCAATATCTCTCTCTTCAATCAACACGCCTTTTAAGTCGTCTAAGGCCTCTAAGATAGCCCCCGCTCCTCTGACCATTGCCGTTAGAGGGTCTTCAATAACTTTAGCTGGCATCTTTACCTCCTCCATGATCAGTTGATCCAGGCCTTTTAAAAAGGCCCCGCCACCCGAAAGACAAATCCCATCAGTCATGATGTCGGCCAACAATTCCGGCGGAGTCGCCTCAATCGTATCCTTAACTGCATTAATAATTTCAGTAACCGATTTTTTAATCGCCTGATGAACGTCTTTCGAAGTAATAATAACTTCTTCCGGAAGACCATTAACAATATTTCTACCTCGAATTGGCATTTCCTCATTTTGACTGGGCAACATGGCCGATCCAATTCTAATCTTGGCTCGTTCGGCTGTTTGCTCGCCAATAATCAATTTATACTCTTCTAAAACGTAATCAATAATATCTTGATTGAGACGATCGCCAGCTGTTTTAAGACTAATCTTGGAAACAATACCTCCCAAAGAAATAACCGCCACCTCAGCTGTTCCTCCGCCAATGTCAACGATTAGATTACCGGTCGCTTCTTGAATTGGCATTTTTGCTCCAATAGCCGAAGCAACTGGTTCGTCAACCAAAAACACCTGATAGGCTCCGGCACTACGAGCTGCATCTCGCACTGCTTTCTCTTCGACTTCAGTAATACCTGAAGGAATACCAATAATTACTCTGGGCCAAAAATGAGGAAACCAGTCTTTGCCCCGCGCTTTTTGAATAAAATAACGAAGCATCTGCTCAGTAATCTCAAAATCAGAGACCACTCCTTTAATTAAGGGTCTTGAAGCAACGATATAGGAAGGCGTGCGACCAACCATTTTTTTTGCCTCTTGTCCGATAGTTAAAATTTGACCTGTTTTTTCATTGAGAGCCACCACTGAGGGCTCGTTGATTACGATCCCTTTTCCCCGAACGTAAACCAAAGAATTGGCTGTCCCCAAGTCAATGGCAATATCCTGATAAAAATATTGATAGAATTTATTCATAGACTTAATCATTATAGCATTTCTAGTAAATTGGTTTCCCTTTTAGCTAAAAAGATAAAAAATATCTTTAATACTAACAAAGATCAGGAGTCCGATTAGCAACAAGAAAAAGACGTTATTAATTCGATTTTCAATCATTCGACTGGGAGCTCGACCACGAACTTTTTCAATAATTAAAAATAATATTCTTCCACCGTCTAATGCCGGCAACGGAATAATATTAAAGATTGTTAAGTAGATGGCGATAGTAGCCACCAACATCAGCAAGCGATCCCAGCCAGCAGCAGCTTGTTGACCTGCAATTTGGACAATCCCAATGGGGCCCACTAATCGAGCACCTGGCACATTCTCGCCCTGGATTAACCGATTAAAAACATCAACCGTGACAACCGGAATAGCGATAGTTTGAGAAACAGTTGCTTTGAGACCAGCCCAAGGAGCTTGATACCAGGAATAGTGTTGACGAACAACAGAGCCAATCATCACACCTAGAACTTCTTTTTCTGGATCAGAATCGATAGCTAAATCAATGTTGAATTGATCTGTTCCTCGTTGAATAACTAAAGTTACTTCTTGACCACGATGGCTACCAAGAAAATCAATCATTTGATCAACTTGGTCAAAATCAAACTGTTGATCATTAATTTGCCCCCCAGTCACGATATCACCCATCTTAATACCCATCTCTTCAGCTGGAGAATCCGGGTTAACTCCCATAATTTGAATCTGACCAGGTTGATCATCTGAAGCTGCAAAAGGCAGTCCCCAGACTCCGGCTATTGTAGTCAAAATTAGAAAAGCCGCTATCCAAGTGGCAATCACTCCCCCACTAAATATAAGCACTCTCTTGTAAATCGGCAATCTCTCGTCTCGCTCCGCGTCCTCTCCTTCTAAGGCCGGAATCTTCACAAAAGCCCCGAAAGGTAGCCAATTCAAAGAATAAAGAGTCTGGCCAAATTGAAAACCAAAAATACGAGGAGGAAGTCCAATGCCAAACTCTTCAACTGGCACTCCAAATTTCTTCGCCATTAAAAAATGGCCTAGTTCGTGTACCGTTATCAGAACAACTAAACTTAATATGGCAATTAAAATATAGAAAAACATGATCAGCTTTTAATCTCTGCTTGTTTATCTTTTTTCATCTGGTCAATCTTTTTAGTGTATTCACTGATCATTTTCTGAAGTTCGTCTTTCAACTTAAACTTGTCATCCTCGCTAATCTGAGTTTGGTCAAAGGCTTGGCGAATCTCTTCCCAACCCTCATGCCACCAATGCCGAATAGTCTCTTTGGCTTGATTAGCCTTATCATCTACCAAAATCGCCAAATTGTCCCTTCTTTCTTGAGAAAGATTAGGCATAGTTATTCGAATCAAATTCTGTTCTACCTTGGGGCTTAAATCCATTTCTGACTGATGAATAGCCTGCTCAATAGGTTGAAGATATTCATCACTCCAAGGTTGGACAATCAACTGATTGCTCCCGCTTGACGTAATTGAAGCCAACTGTTTCAAGGTCATGTTCTGGCCAGATAAGGACACTTTTAGATCCTCAATTAGAGAAGGAGTAATCCGAGAAGCATGTAACCGATTTAGTTCTTGTTGAAGAAAATTGATTACCTTTTCGAGTTCAATTTTAGTTGTTTCAATAGTTTTAAGCTTCGACATAATGATTAAATTAAAATATATTCTAAAGACAGTCGAGCATTAAGACTGACTCTTCGGAACAAAGACTCGACTTCTTCGATTTTATCGATATTCGATATTATTTCGGATAGATTATACTCATCTGACCGATAAGAATCAAATCTTAACCCTAAATTTTTAATCAACAGCATCGCTCGCCAGAAGCTAATCCAATTATTCATCAATTCTAATAATTCGCTTCGTTCTTGAGCAGCCTTTTCAGCAAACCGAAAGCGTTGATAAAGTGGCTGTGATTGAATCTCTCTCAGTTGGCGCCACTCTTCCAGCCTTCTTTCAACTTCTTTGGGATTATCTTTCAGTCGATTCATTAAACCGAACCGTCCCTGACTCAATAGAGCAATTTCCTCTGCCTTATTTTGATTAAGCCCTTGATTAATAAGCCAATTAATTGATTGCTTGATACTGAGTGGAGCAAAGTAAAAAACTTGGCAACGTGATCGAATAGTTTCTCTAATTGGCTGTAAATAATCAGCTAAAAAAACAAAAATTGTTTGATTCCGAGGTTCCTCTAAAACTTTCAAGAGCAAATCTTGAGACTCCATGTTCATTAATTGGGCTTGATGAATAACTACCATCTGGTAACCCCGAGGACTTAATCGAAGATCGGTTCGGTGTCTCATCTCTTCGATCTGTTTAACCTTAATCGCACCAAGTCCCTTTTTGCCAGACAAAGTTTCAGGATATTCAGGGTAGATTCGCCATAATTGAAAATCCCAAGAATTATCAACTTGCTGCCTAATCTGTTCAATCAACCACTCGGCAACCATTTCTTTACCCACCTCCGGCTCTCCATAAAAAAGATAAGCATGCGAAAGACGATTTAATTTAATCGCCCGCTTAAGAAAGTCTATCTGTTTCTGATGCGTGGCTGCCAATTTCATTTTCGCCCAACAATACTCTTCTTATACATCTCTAAATTATCGAGCACAATTCCTAAACCGCGAATAACTGAAAATAAAGGCTCCTCGGCCACAAAGGTGGGAACTTGAATACTCTCAGCAATAAAACGATCAATATCAGTTAAAAGCGATCCGCCCCCAGCTAGGATAATACCCTTATTCATGATATCAGCTGAAAGCTCCGGAGGAGTTTCTCTTAAAACGCTCCGAATTGATCGGACAATTTCTTCTAAAACATCACTGACAGCTTTTTGAACCTCATTGGCCGAGACTTTAATGTCGCGAGGTAAACCACTGGCAATGTCTCTCCCTCGAACATCCATGCGCCGCTCTTTCTTTTTATCCGGGACAGCTAGTCCTATCTTTTTCTTAACCTCCTCAGCCGTTTGGACTCCAACGGCTAAATTATATTTCTCTTTGATATAAGCCATAATTGCCTCATCCATTTTATCTCCCCCCACTCGAGTTGAGGCACAGGTAACAATACCCCCTAAAGAAATAACGGCGACCTCTGAAGTCCCCCCACCAATATCAACAATCATATGACCAGAACAAGAATCAATTGGAATTCCTTCTCCTAAAGCTGATAAAATCGGTTCTTTGGAACATAGGCTTTTTTCGCTCCCACACTTAAAGCAGCTTCAATAACAGCCCGCCTTTCAGCTGAAGAAATATCAGCCGGAACTGAAATGACTAATTCCGGCTTCATAAAATCAAAGGGACCGCTAACCTTTTCGATAAAGTAACGAATCATTGCTTGAGTAACTCGATAATCAGCGATTACTCCATCGCGCAATGGCCGATATATTCGAATATTTCCCGGCGTTCGGCCAATCATCTGTTTAGCCTCTAGCCCGACCGCTAAAATCCGATTATCCTCCGGACTAACAGCTACCACCGAAGGTTCATTAATTACTACTCCTTTGTTTTGGACCAAAACCAAAGAATTAGCTGTTCCTAAATCAATAGCAATTTTTCTTGAAAACATTTATCTCAAACATTAATGCGCTCAATATCAGCTCCAAGCTGTTTCAAGCGTTTTTCAAAATTAGCGTAACCTCGATCAATTTGGTCAACCCCTTCTACCGTTGTTACCCCTTCAGCCGCTAAGCCCGCTACGACTAAGGCCGCTCCAGCTCGAATATCACTGGCTTCCACCGTCACGCCAGTTAACGGAGTCGGGCCAAAAACAAAGGCTCGATGCGGATCAACCATCTCGATATCTGCTCCCATCTTACACATTTCCGCGGCATAACGTAAACGATTTTCATAAAGCGGATCATGAATTAAACTTTTACCCTGAGCCTGAGTTAACAGAGGCACTACTACTGGCAAGGAATCGGTCGGAAAGCCTGGATAAGGAAGGGCTTGAAGTCTTAAACCGTGTAAATCAGTTGAATGTTTAACCAATAAAGCATCGGCTTCAACTTTAAAGTCAACACCCAGCTTTTTCATTTTAGTCAAAAAAAGAGTTAAATGATCTGGGACGACATCCCTAATAACCACTTCACCGGGAGTAATAGCCGCCGCAGCCATCAGCGTACTGGCTTCAATTGGATCGGGAATGATCCGATGTTTAACTCCACTTAATTTGGCAACGCCTTTAATTCTAATATCATGAGTGCCTTCACCTTGAATGTCAGCCCCCATATTTCGAAGCATTTGACCCAAATCCTGAACCTGAGGTTCAGCAGCCGCACCGCGAATAATTGTTTCGCCTGGAGTCATGACTGCAGCCAGCATTAAATTTTCCGTAGCAGTAACACTGAACTCCTGCAAAACAATATGACCGCCTCTCAATTCTTCACCTTGGAAGTGATAAAAATCACCCTCTTGTTTAAACCTTGCTCCCAGTCCGGCTAAGGCTTCCAAGTGGGTACTAATTGGTCTTAAGCCAATTCGATCACCACCAGGCCGAATAACCCGAAAAGCTTTCAAGCGAGCCAATAGAGCTCCAATGAACAAAACCGACAATCGAGTCTTACGCGCTCGATCAAAATCCATTCTTTCTGGATTGAGTGAAGTATTTTTAAGTTTAAGACTGGTTTCACTAACCCACTCGGTCTGAACTCCCATTCCTTCTAAAACACCAATCACATTTTCAATATCGCTAATCAAAGGAATGTTCTCGATCAGACACTCCTCGTCGGTCAGAAGAGTAGCAATTAAGACTGGTCCCGCTGCATTTTTATAGCCGCAAGTAGTAATTTCGCCTTCTAACGGGCGACCACCGTTGATAACAAATTTGTCAGGCATAAGTTTATTGTTAAACTATCCAATATTATCTTAAAACTAGTCTTTAAGCAAATTAATTATATAAAAAGCCCCATAACGCATTTGCGTCTGGGGCCCCTACACTTTAAAGCATTACCGCCATGAAACGGCTTTCGGACAAGCCATTCTTGGTTGACCTTCGATGGGATGGGAATACATAGTTCCCATCTTTATCCAATCCGCAACAGGTACAGATCGGCACCTCTTCGAATTCGCAGAATCCTCTTGAGAACAATGTATTCTCGATCCTGTTCTGTAGAGAAATTCTATAACGAGCTCCCTCACCATTGTTGGGGTGGACAGGGATTATTGCTCCATCCCAGCAACAACTCGTCAGTTGAACCAGATTCCGCAGAATTGGATGATCGGCCGCAAAAACATAGCAACATTCTTGAATGCTCGGACCGATTAAGACCTGGGTCCTTCCCGGTCGGAACACTCGCAGTGATCTTTCCAAGGCTCCTCTTAGAAGCGCAGATAACGAAAGATGCACGATCATCTTTTTCTCGTTGTCTCTCAAAAAGATGATCGGGCAATCTCCAGGCATCACCCAGAGAAAAACCGAAGGATTAGTCGTCAACAGAGCATCGGCTGAGAACTGTCCCGGGTTCATCGCCCGAGAGATCTTGGGACGATCGCTATTACACGGAGCCAAGAGCGCTCCTTCTTGCTCCTCTAGCCCCAGACGCTCAAAGAATGCACTACGCACTCCATCGTCTAACATGTTGCCGGCAGGATTAGTGCTTAGAATAATACCAGAGCCAACTTCCATGCACTCTGTCTTTCCCGTAACTTGCGATTCAAGCGGTAATTTCCACATCTTTTTTCACTCCCCCTTTTAGTTTTATGGTACTGATATTAATATAAAACAATATTAAAATTTGTCAAATCAAAAAAGCGACTCGAATGCCGCCTTTTGAATTAATTTGAATTAAGAAAGAAGTCTCTTTTTCGAGTCTCCATTTTTAATACTTTCTTCGTGTTTAATCACCCTTTCCTTAAACTCATCCCAGCTAACCTGATCCGGACCAACCATCGAGCAAACCTCTTTGTATTGACAATAGCGGCACTGACCATTGCTAGGCCACTCTTCGAGACGGGCCGGCACTTGATTAACCTCAATTTGACCACCTAACTCTTGTAGCTGATCTAAAAGTTGCCGACATAAGGCCTCGTCATATTCAAGAAAAAACTCCTTTAAATCCTGAGTATCCTTATTCACATAAAGCAACACGCCTTGCTTGATCTGAAAAAAGTGAAGATAAAGCTGCAGCTGGTAAATATATTCGACGGAAGGTTCTTTTAGAGTACGAAAGCTGATGCTGTTAATACTTTTAATGTCCACTATATAATCTTGGCCATCGACTTGGATTAAAGCATCGGCTCGGCCAGAGATTAGATTATTAGCCGGAATGTTAACCTCGTCACCGCGGAGAACCTTTTGGCCCGAGAGAGCCTTGATAATCAATTCATGAATATAATTTCCATGATCAAAGAGTCTCAAAATCCGTGGTTCCAAATCTCGACAGGGAGCTTGTTTAAACTTAAAAAAAACGCTTCGAGGACACTTGCCAGCATCGGTCACATAGAAGCGCTTTTGAGGGTAGCTACCTCGTTCGTTTTCTAAATAAAAATTATCGATGATTTCTTTGAGCATCA
>Ga0172378_10007341_pt1 | contig 10255 bp, 10 predicted proteins | sample GrowelOW332metaG_FD_119755 | JGI IMG/M metagenome (GOLD analysis project Ga0172378, IMG submission 119755) | Groundwater microbial communities from an aquifer near a municipal landfill in Southern Ontario, Canada - Pumphouse #3_1 metaG | ecosystem: Environmental > Aquatic > Deep subsurface >... | reverse complement strand
TTTTTTACTTTCCTGGAGCAAGTGATGAGTTCTCCCTCGAAGATATTGAATGGGATAAATTGGATGCAGATATTTTCCAACTAGAGTATCTTCTTTTACTTGATAAACTCGATGCAAAAGATGAAGAATATGGAACCGTTGCAGCTCATGTACTTCATGAGGCTCAGAAAAGAGGATTTATTACTTCAATTGATACGGTATCGGAAAAGAGTAATCGACCAAGAGATCTGATTCCCTTTGCGCTCAAATACACCAATATTTGTTGTATTAATGAAAGAGAAATTGCTGCTATTACTGGTTTTGGGGTTATTGATAATGATGCTGTTATCAACGAAGAAGAGATGATTCTTGCAATGCAAAAATTGAAAGATTATGGTGTCTCTTTCTGGGTTGTGGTGCATTGCAAAAAATGCGCGTATGGTCTTGATTGTCGAACCAATGATATGTACAAAACTACGAGTTTTGAAATACCAAAGAATCAAATTAAAGGGACGACTGGAGCTGGTGATGCTTTTTGTGCTGGTCTTATCTATGCCTTTTATCAAGGAAAAGCACTACAGGATGCAATGATTTTTGCTTCGATGGTTGCTGGTTCTTCGTTGTTTGCTAAAAATGGATATGATGGTGTTTCTTCTGTTGATCAGATAAAAGCAATTGCTTGTACTTTTGAAGGAGGTTTGTGTGAAAAGATCTGAAATTAATCAAGCAATCAAAGATATGGAGAAACTTTTACAAAAGTATTGTATGAGTCTTCCTCCTTTCTGTTCTTGGACTCCCGAAGAATGGGCTGATAAGAATAGTGAATATGATGAGATTCGAGATAATCAATTAGGATGGGATATCACCGATTTTGGAAAAGGTCATTTTGATACCTGTGGATTCGCTTTGATTACTTTGCGAAATGGAAATCAAAAAAATAAGGCATATAAAAAAGTTTATGCTGAAAAATATCTGATGCTCAAAGAAGGTCAGACGGCTTTAATGCATTATCATTGGTATAAGAGTGAAGATTTGATTAATAGGGCTGGTGGGACCTTGCTCATCACTTTATACAATGGCAATGAAGAAAGAGAGAAACTTGCAACAGATGTGTTGGTTAATAAAGACGGTCGTTCTTTTTATGTGAAAGCTGGTACAACCATAGAATTACTCCCAGGAGAAAGCCTCACTATTTGGCAATATCAATATCATGATTTCGCGGTGAAGGAAGGAACAGGCTCTGTCGTTATAGGTGAGGTGTCTCAGTGTAACGATGATGAAAGTGATAATTGCTTTTTTGAAAATACGCTTCGTTTTCCTCAGATTGAGGAGGATGAAAAGCCCTATCGGTTCTTGTGCACAGAATATCCAAAGTTGCAATAATTTTGATTAGACTAATGGGGAACAAGAAAGAAGAAAATACAAAAAAATGGTATTTTCTTCTTTTTTACATACAAGCTTTCTTTTTTATGCTTTTTCGTCAAAAACTTTGTGTTTTGAATTCCTAGTGGATGCAAAATGGGAATCAAAGGGTAATAAAATAACCCCATTTATTACTGCAGGGTATCTCAGTAATAAATGGGATAGTATAGTAATGGAACTACTATGGAGGAAATATTAATTCATTAAGCGCTTATTTATGAAACCATTTACGAATAAGTGATTCCTTTTTAACTGCATCTTTTAGGTTTACATGTATGCTATCCATTTTGACAGGTTTTGTTTCAGTTTTATAGGGTTCTATAACACTATCAACAACTTTGCCTAATGGAGTAAATGAACCTTGAGCTTTTTCTTGATTAAGACGTGACACTGCAAAGACTTCTTTGCCTTTCTTCACGTTCAAGTTATTTACTGTCATATGTTTCTCCTAATCGTTGTATATTCTACATGGCTAACCTAGCACGGTACGGATTACAATGCAAGGGCAAATTTGATAATACTCACTAGTAAATTTTAATATCATTTTTGTAGTTTTTTTTACTTTAGGAGTATTGTTTTCCTAGAAGTTTTAATAAAAGGCTTATGGTATTAATTCATTATTATGAGTATTGATATTGGGAATTAAGCCCTTTTTTTTCAAAAAAAAATAAAAAAAAAGGAATTTTCTTTGTATTGAATCTCTTAAAAATCAATAAAACATAACATTTGTTAAGTAAAAATAGAGACTTTTTACGACTGAGTTGAGATTTTTGATTTTTTCCTTTCAGACGCAAGACACTTTCTTAGTCTGTTTTTTTCTCTCTAATAGAATAAATTTGACTTTCTTATGAGATAAGGTGGAATAAAATTCACGTTATTATTATTCTTGAGAAGTGAGGACGTAAATGAGATATATATTTTTCCAAGATGCGAGCTTTATGCTTTCAGATGATAACAAGTATAGGCTGCCAGAAGATAATGATTTAGATCCACTTTGGATGAAAGAGCAAAGAATCTTTCCTCTCATGGGGAGTGACAATACTAAGTTATTACTTCTTCATGATACCCCTAATATAATAGAGGGTTTTTCTTTTCAAGAAATCAGAGCTCACGCTTTTGATTTAAGCAAAAAGGACTATCAATTAGTCTTAGAAGCAAGGGCAATAAACAATTGGGACAAGAGTCATCAATATTGTGGTGTGTGTGGGACAAAACTCAACCCCATAGCTGATAATAAATCAAAAGGATGCCCTCATTGTCATGGTGAATTTTTTCCTGAACAGTCATGTGCAATAATTGTTGGTATTACAAAGGGTGATGATATCCTTTTAGCCCATAATGCTCATTTCCCTGATAATATGTACAGCCTTGTTGCTGGATTCGTAGAACTTGGTGAAAAATTTGAGGATGCTGTCCGCAGAGAGATAATGGAAGAGGTTGGTATCAAGGTTAAAAATGTTACCTATTTCAACAATCAATCGTGGCCATTTCCCCATTCTATGATGATTGGTTTTACTGCTGAATATGAAAGTGGTGAGATTCAAGTTGATAATAATGAAATTCTCGATGCAGGTTGGTATAATACAGATCATATGCCACCATCCATTCCTCGGTATGGATCTATTGCTCGAACAATCATTGATGATTATTTTGAACGAACTGCACATAAATAATAAATAAAAAATCCTTCACATCACTTGTGGAGGATTTTTTTCTTCAGTGTATTTTGATTACTATTGGTTATTTAACAAGCTTTAAATCTGCTTTTTTCTAGTAAAATGTGTACGTTTTATGTTGAAATTGTGTCAACTCATGGGAGAATTATGGCGCTTTTGTGAAGAATAAACCTACGAAATACACTTTTATATACACTGTCTTTATACGAAAATATGGAGGCATTAATGCTATGAAAAATTACGGAAAGAAGACGCTATTTGCAGTAATTGCGATGTTACTCATGTGTGTAGCACCATTACTTGCTGATTATCAAGGACTCTCGGTATCAACATCATATCCAGCACTGAATGTAAGTGACAGTGACATGATTACCTTTGATCTCACAGTAAATAATTACAATATGGCACCAGGACGTGTTGATTTATCTGTTGAAGGTTTACCTGCTGATTGGGATTATCAATTTGTCGGAGGTGGTGGTCAAGTGAGTGCTGTATTTGCTGCTCCAAATTCACCTGTTAAGGTACAATTATGGGTTATTCCAAACGATGGTGTAAAAGCCGGAAATTATAACTTTAATGTCATTGCACAGGGAGCTGATTCAACCTATCAATTACCATTGACTGTGGCTCTTGGTCAAAAACTTCCAGAACGTTTGGCAATTAGTACTGATTTGGCTACTATTAGTGGTACGCCAAAATCTTCTTTCTCATTCAACGTGACTGTTGATAACCATAGTGCGGCAGAAACGCTGGTTAATTTAGATTCTACCGTACCTGATGGGTTTAAGGCAGAATTTGCAGAACAATACGGGAGTAAATCAATTAACTCTGTAAGTATTGGTGCTGGGGCTTCAAAAACGGTAAAAGTAACGGTTACTCCTCCTCAAGGTGTAACAGAAGGGACATATCCTGTCACGGTTATTGCAAAAGCTTCCACAACAAGTGCAGCAATTCCTGTAAAACTTGATATTAAAGGACAAGCTAATTTGAGTTTAACTGGAGAGAATGGTATTTTGAGTTTCTCTGCCGTAGCAGGAAAAGAAAAAGCTGTAACTCTTGAATTAAAGAATAACGGTACTGCAGATGCATCAGATATTTCTCTTGCAGCATCCACTCCATCAAATTGGACTGCAACCTTTAGTCCGAAGACGGTTGATACTATTGCAGCTGGTGCTACGGAAAAGGTTACCATGACGGTTACTCCATCAAGTCAAGCAATCACGGGTGATTATGGTCTTACTGTGAGAGCAAATACGAAGAGTAGCAATATTTCTCAGCAGTTCAGAACAACCATCAAAACAAGTTCTCTTTGGGGCTTAGTTGCAATACTTATTATTGCCGGTGGTGTAATTATTCTATTGCTTGCTGTTAAAAAATTCGGGAGAAGATAAAGGGGGATGCATATGTCTAATGAACACGCAATTCATGTTCAGGACCTGCAGAAGATATATCCGAACGGCACCGTTGCCGTGAATAAAATCAATTTTACCCTTAATCAAGGTGAAGTATTTGGCCTTTTGGGGCCAAATGGTTCTGGCAAAACAACGACAATATTAATGCTTCTTGGGCTTATTGAGCCAACGAGTGGTACCATTGAAGTACTTGGCCAAGATCCTTTTAGGACGCCATTAGAAGTAAAGAAAAGAGTCGCGTATTTACCAGATACTGTAGGTTTTTATGAAAATTTAAGTGTGTATGAAAATATTGATTACACGACACAATTTTTAGGTTTCTCTCGCAAAGAGAGAAAAAATCGCATCGAAAAAGCACTTGATCGCATGCATCTGAGTGGACGAGCAGATGATAAAGTGAAGACTTTATCTCATGGTTTAAAACAACGACTTGGTTTTGCTGAAGTCTTGGTGAAACAACCTGATATTGCAATTCTCGATGAACCAACGCAAGGTTTAGATCCTGAGAGTATTAGTGAATTTCTTGATACAATACGTAGCCTTCGTGATGACTTTGGCATGACGGTGTTGCTATCAAGTCATCAACTCAATGAAGCTCAGTCTGTATGTAATAGAGCTGGTCTCTTTAGTAAAGGAGAGCTCATTGAGTGTGGTACCATTGAAGAACTTGCTGAAAGCCAGTTTGGTAATAGTATTCTCATTGATCTCAAACTTGAAAAGTCGTTTGATATTTCCTCGATTGTTTCAACCATGACTGGTGTGAATAGTTGGAATTCTGGTGATGATCATAAATCTTGGGTGATTGATAGTAAGAGAGATATCCGACCTTCTTTGGTGAAAACTTTGGTTGCACAGGGAATTAATATTGAATCGGTATCATTGAAATTGCATTCTCTCTCTGAGATTTATACATCGTGTTTTAAGGAGGACAAACATGAGTAAACGTGAAGGTTCTGCCTTGACCGGTCTTAATGTGACCTTTGAAAAAGAATTTCAGGATTTTACCAGAAGTGCAAGGATGGTTGTGTTAACTATTTTGATTCTTCTCACTGCAGGAACGAGTATCTATGTGGCAGCAAAAACGATGAAAAATTATGTTGATAATGATTCGTTTATGCTCCTGACCTTATTTACCAGTTCGAGTAATCCCGTTCCTTCTTTTCTCTCTCTGATGTCTTTCTTGGTTCCCTTAACCGGTATTGCACTTGGTTTTGATACTATTAGTAAAGAGTTTCAGGAGAGAACTTTAGGAAGAATCCTCTCTCAGCCAATTTACCGTGATGTCTTATTATTTGGAAAAGCTTTAGGAGCTTTGGTTTCCATGGCTTTGATCCTTTTATCATTGTGGCTATTGGTGATAGGTAGTGCCATGCTCTTCTTAGGTGTTCCTCCAACAGGGGAACAGATTGGTCGAGCTCTTGTATTCCTTTTGATAACCCTGTTATATGGGGTACTTTGGTTTACCATTGCTATGTGGTTCTCTATCATTTTTAGACAAGGTGCAACTTCGGCTTTAGTGTGTATCGCTGTGTGGCTCTTTTTCTTGATTTTCTGGCCAATCATTTCACAGCTTTTGGCTGTGGGAATTGGTGGTGGAAATCAAATCTTGAGTGCTCGATTATATTCAGTATTATCGAGATTCTCTCCTTACATGCTCTATAGTCAAGCTTCCATTGCAATGTTGAGTCCAACAACTCGATCATTGGGTGTTGTCTTGTTCTATCAAATGCAAGGTGCACTTGGTGGTACTCCTCTTCCATTTGGGCAAAGTCTCTTATTAATTTGGCCACAACTTACATCCTTTATTGCAGCTATCATTGTCGTTTTTACTTTCGGCTATGTTAAGTTTCAAAGAATGGAAATAAGAATGTAAGATCCTGAGAGATTTCTTTATATCGTTTGGGAAATTATCAGCAATGGTAATTTCCCTTTTGTTTGTTTTTAGAGGTATCTGATTTTTCGAGTGGGGGTTCCTCAGTGGTTCCTTTGTGGGAGAAAAGACGGAAACCTTGGAAGATAAGGAGCGAGAGTAAATTTGTGTTGAAATATCGTGAGGAATAGCATAATCTTGAGAAGACTCAGTTTTTCTTTTTTTTCCATATTGCTAGGTGAAAACAAACATGAAATTTGGGATGGGAGCTTATACGATGACACTTCTTTTGGTGGTTATTTATTTATCATTTATTAGTTTAGGGCTTCCCGATAGTCTTCTTGGAGCCGCTTGGCCAAGTATGCACGTGAGCCTTGGTGTTCCTGTCAGTTATGCAGGAATTATCAGCTTTGTTATTAGTGGAGGAACCGTGATATCTTCACTGAGTTCCATGTGGCTTTTTAAACATTTAGGAACCGGAAAAACCATTGGTTATTCAACATTATTGACGGCTTTTTCTCTTCTAGGTTTTTCCCTCTCTCCCTCTTTTATTTTGCTCTTACCACTCTCAATCACGTTAGGATTAGGAGCTGGAGCGATAGATTCCTCATTGAATAACTATGTAGCCGTGCATTATGAAGCAAGTCACATGTCGTTTCTCCATGCTTCTTGGGGCCTTGGAGCTTCGCTTGGTCCTTTTATTCTCTCTGTAGCGTTAGTCCATGGTAGTTGGCAAAATGGATATCGATCGATTGCTTTCATACAAGCAGCACTTACTTTGATGCAATTCAGTTCTCTCAAATTATGGAAACGTCAAGAAGTAGATGCGCAAGAGGAAAGAAAGGAACGTATTGTTGCAACAAAAAGTGATAAAACTCTTTATTTAGCCTATGGAGCTTTTCTCTTCTACTGTTCATATGAAGCCTGTTGTATTCTTTGGATTTCAACGTATTTTGTGAAAATTCTTGAAAGTAATCCAATTGCTGCGGCAAAAGCCACTGCCTTTTTCTTTATTGGTATTACTTCAGGACGCTTACTCTCTGGTTTTATTTCTCAACGCGTTGGTGTGGTGAGAATGATTTATTGCGGTATTATTATTTCATTTGTTTTTACCGTTATGATGTTGTTTACCAAGACACCTGAAGTAACTTTGTTTATGGTCTTTTTCAACGGCCTTGGGCTTGCGCCCTTGTATCCTTCTATGATTCATCGAACTCCGAGACGGTATGGTTCAGACCTGTCTCCTCTCGTTATTGGTCGCCAAATGGCAACAGCTTACGTGGGGTCTTCAGTTGTTCCACCTCTTATGGGCCTTCTTGCGGTTCATACGAGTTTTAAGGTTCTTCCTCTTTCCGGTATCATATTCCTCACCTTATTATTGATAAGTACGCTGATTATTGAAAATTCAAAGGCTGAGCTGCTAGAAATTTGATGCATTAGTCTTCACCTATCCGTATATTATTGTGTTTTCGATATTCAGCAGGACTTGCTTGGTATTTTTTCAAAAAAGCAGCATGAAAGCGTTGGAGTGAATGGAAACCACATTCTGAACAAATGACTTTTACACTATCTTTGCTTGATAAAAGCAATCTATGTGCTTTATTCAGTTTTTCGTTGAGGAGATAGGCATGCACCGTTGTGTGCATATTTTTCTTAAATTTTATCTCAAGACTTCGCCTACAACAGGGAAGTTGATCAACAATATCATTAACACTACAAATACTTTCAGTATTCATTTTGATGAAGGAAACAGCTTTTGCTACGATTGAATCATCGTCGCTAATAATACTGGTTGAATCTCTTTCTATCACCGACATTGAGGGAATCCTATAGACAATCTTGATGATGTCTTCATTTCCAGAGAGAATTTTATCTAATACTTGAGCTGCCGTGTATCCAATTTTTTCTAATTGAAGAGAGAGACTTGAAAGAGTTGGTTTTGCAAGCATACAAAGGAGCTCTTCATTATCAACACCAAGAATCATTAATTCTTCAGGAATTTTTATCTGAAGTTTTCTGCATACCACACTGACTTTCATAGCGGCTAAGTCATTACAGCAAAAGAGTGCTGTTCCTTTTTTGAGCGAGAGTAACCAATGCGCTAAATTGTTGGTTGAAGTACTGTAGAGGTCTTTCCACCATGAAAGAGGCTCACTGAATGTTTTGAGTTCATCACTTTTACGATTAATTGCACTGCAAAAACCAAGCATGCGCTCTCGTGCCCAAGCAACATCCTTCACCATGACCATTGCATAGTCCTTTGCTCCTAAATTGGCCAGGTATTCTCCGCATTTTACACCTGTATTCCAGTCATCATTTCGTACGGTTGAAAAATGCTTACTTGGTATTGCTCCTGCAATATCAACCACAGGAATGCCTAATTTTTCATATTCCTCTTTTTCCTCTTCCGTTTCTATGCGTGCAATCAGTGCATCGAGTTCTGTCGTGGTATTGAAAAAGCCATATCCTTGTCCATTCATTTCCCAATCAATTTTCTTTTTGGCATATTTTAATACACCGGTTGCTACACTATTGTCATAATGATCGTGGAAGGTGAGTTTCAGTCCTATTTTGTACATAGAGGTATTATACCTCATCTTTGCGTAAAATGGTATATATATTTCGCATTTTGAGCATTGTGCTCTTGTATATCCGCATTATGATGACTTTATGAGGAGATAAAAATGGTAGTCCCAAAATATACGACAGATAAAGGTTTTCAAATACCTTGTATTGGGTTTGGAACATTTGGTAGTGACCATGCATCGGCTGAAGAAGTCATGGATAGTGTCAGATTAGCAATTAAGCATGGTTATAGACACATTGATTGTGCCAGTGTGTATGGTAATGAAAAAGAAATTGGTGTGGTCTTACAAGAAGCCATGGCTGGTACCATTACCGGCGAAAAGATCCAGAGAAGCGACTTATGGATTACCGGTAAACTGTGGAATGATAAACATGCAAAAGAAGATGTTCTTCCATCTCTTCGTCAGTCTTTAAAAGATTTACAACTCGATTATTTTGATTTGTATCTCGTCCATTGGCCATTTCCTAATTATCATCCACCTCAGTGCGATGTGACCAGTAGAAGCCCCAATGCGAAGCCTTTTATTCTTGATGATTTTATGGTGTGTTGGAGAGAAATGGAAAAGGCTGTAGATCAAGGGCTTGTAAGATTAATAGGTGTGAGTAATGTGACAATTCCAAAGCTTGAAGCCATATTGCCATGTTGCCGCATACAACCAAGCTGTGTTGAAATGGAATTACACCCAACATTCCAGCAACCAGAACTGAGAAAATACGTTTTGGACAAAGGCATGAAAGTCATAGGATTTAGTCCTCTTGGTTCACCTCATCGTCCTGATCGAGATAAGGCAGAAGGTGATGCTGTTGATATGGAAGATCCTTTGCTTGTTGCTATTGCAAAAAAACATCATGTCCATCCTGCGCTTATCTGTTTGAAATGGGCTCATGCAAATGGCATCATTCCTATTCCTTTCTCAACAAAAGAAAGAAATATTATTGCTAATTTGAAAAGTGTTTGTGAAGATCCTCTCACCGAAGAAGAAGTGAAAACCCTTGTAGCTGTTGACCAGAATTGTCGTTTGATTAAAGGACCTGTTTTTCTCTGGGCTGGTGCTCACGATTGGCATGATCTTTGGGATGAAGATGGCACAATTGTTGAATAAATTTTACCCAACCTTAGGTGTAAATGAAATAAATTGAAAAGAGATAACGCATATATAAACGAACTATATGTAATCGAAGGAGTAGTATAATGAAAGGAAAAATGAAAGCAGCATATCTACCAGGAGACAGCAGTGTTCTCTTTAAAGAAGTTGATATTCCAACTCCAGGACCTGGTCAGGTTTTATTAAAGATGAAGGCATCAACTA
>Ga0172378_10007339_pt1 | contig 10256 bp, 7 predicted proteins | sample GrowelOW332metaG_FD_119755 | JGI IMG/M metagenome (GOLD analysis project Ga0172378, IMG submission 119755) | Groundwater microbial communities from an aquifer near a municipal landfill in Southern Ontario, Canada - Pumphouse #3_1 metaG | ecosystem: Environmental > Aquatic > Deep subsurface >... | reverse complement strand
TTTACAAGTATTGCTCTAATTGCTGTAAATATGATCCTTTGGACAACGTCATTGCACCTCTTAATCGCGTGTTTAGGTATTATATATATAAGAATGGCAAGATGAAGCTTCTGACTAATGAGGTTGAAACAAATAATATTCTGGCTTTCTTTAACGTAAAGGTTATTAATGACATTAAGGGTAATTAATTTATTAGTCAGAAGATCACGACTTTATTTGCTGTCTCAATTATTGCAATATCCTAACTACAAATGGTTTCTCTCATAAGAGTATAAGATAGGGGAATTTACTGCATAAGTTGATGTTTGAGTGTAAGCTCTAAGTACAAAGGAAGAGGTGAATATTGGCCTCTTCCTTTGTACTTAGAGCTTATTTGTAAAAGGGGTAACCTAATGACCATCCGATGAAGGAAACAGCAGGTTCACCGATTTTTGCAAGTTCAATATTTAAACCTTAAAAATAGCTTGATCCATCCCAGCAATGTGTACATAGCTGTTCTTTAGGCAGTCCAATTGCTTTTACAAGATCATCCAGTTCCTGGAATTGTAATGTGGTAAGATTAAGATTCTTGCGAATTTGTTCCACCATTGCTGTGTATTTAGGTGATTTAGGATCGGAATACTCTTTATAATTGATATCTTCAGTGCCTTCAAGTTGTACAATAGCTTTACGAGCAGCAAGTTCGTAACTGCTTCGTGAACGTGAGAAGTTGAGGAACTCACAAGGGTAAGTTAATGGAGGGCATGCAATTCGCATATGTATTTCTTTGATCCCTGCCTGGTAAAGATCAGCGGTATTGTCCTTTAGTTGCGTTCCGCGAACAATAGAGTCATCCAGGAAAATCCCGCGTTTATCTTTGATCAGATCGTTATTCGGAATAAGCTTCATCTTTGCCACTAAGTCGCGCATTTCCTGGCTCTGAGGCATGAAACTTCGCGGCCATGTGGGTGTATATTTTGAAAAAGGCCTCATTTGAGGAATTTTCCTAAGGTTGCTGTATCCAAGGGCATGACCAATGCCTGAATCAGGGATGCCGGCAACAAAATCTGCTTCCACAGTATCCTTTCGTGCTAATGCGGCTCCACACTCGTATCGGCAGGCATCAACGTTTATTCCTTCGTAGTAGGAGGGTGGATAACCGTAATATACCCAAAGGAATGAGCATATCTGCATCTTTTTCCCGGGAGGTAATAGTTGCTCATATCCATCGGCTGTTATTTTTACTACTTCGCCTGGCCCAATGAAGTATTCAGTGGTATAATCAAGATTTGAGAATGCGCAGGTCTCACTGGCAACCGCATAACCTTCAGCATTTTTACCGATAACTATAGGAGTCCGACCGTATTTGTCACGAGCTGCATATATACAGTTCTCAGTGAGGATGAGGATGGAACTCGAACCACGGATAACATCATATGCCCTCTGAATGCCCGAAAGAAAATCATCACATTCGCAAATTATCTTTACTATCAACTCAGTTGGATTCACTCCTGTCTGGCTCATTTCTGAAAAATGCTGACGCTTTTCAAGAAATTGCTTTTCCAATTCTTCGGAGTTCACAACCTTACCTACATGTGCAATTGCAAAACAACCCAGGTGTGAACTTGCCAGAATAGGTTGAGCTTCATAATCGCTTATTATTCCAATGCCCGAATTCCCTTTGAATTCCTGTATATCTTTCTCAAATTTATTCCTGAAGTATCCGTCTTCCAGACTATGTATTGCACGTTGAAACCCCTTGTCCTTACTCCAAAATACCATTCCTGCACGCTTGGTTCCTAAGTGCGAATGATAATCCGTACCATAGAAAACATCTTTTACACAGTCCTGTTTTGTAATACACCCGAAAAATCCACTCATATTATACTCTTTTTACTCTCTTTTGTAAATAAGAGTCATAGTTTAAAACTATAACCCATGAATTGGTCTACTTAATACTCCTGGTTGCAACTGAAGGACTTGCTTCCAGTTGTAATAAAGCCAGATTAAAATTGTTACCCAATGTTAAGTTATTGGATTTTTCGCAAAAGTACCAATAAGGATCGAACAAATATTGATTTTTTAGTTCATTAAATAGCTCTATTAGAGGGAATCCTTTTATTGACCTCAACTCGCTCATAAATCTGCCAAATCAGTCACTCTTTAGTTCTCTGTTATATTGGTTGACATCATTCACACCCTTATGCTTTGGTTATAGCCACCATCACAAATTCACTTCAGGAATAGTGTGACTTGTCTCTTATCGTTAATACAAATTTTCATTCCATACTATATTATTGTTTTCTAAAACCACACATTAAACTTATGCTCTGACGAGTTTAAAAAATAGTTAAGAAAATCCTTGACTTAAATGGGGGAAGAACCTACATTAGCATCATAATTTAGAAATAGTGCTTTTCCTAGGAAGCGGCTTCTGGCAAGAATGATTGTTTGTCAGCTAACACTTTAATTCTGGTTTACCGGATGAAACACATGATTTGGATTGCTTTGGTACTAATACCGTGCTGCCTTCAGGCTCAGTCATGGAAATCTAAACCATTTTCAGTAAGTGTTTTCAATAATGCCACGCTACTACCCCCTGCCTCCATCACTGCTGCATTCAATCAGCCCCTGCATCCGGGAATAGCAGTCAGCTATGAATTCGGATGGCTGGAAACCATTAAAAGCCCGATTTTTCAGAATACTAATACTTTCAATCTTGGAGGCCGTGAAGTGTATACCGGGAAATGGTTCCAGAATATCGGGTTGAGTTGGTTTTATCATCGGTATGTAAACCATGCATTTACACTTACTACTCAGGCAGGTTACAGGAAATATTTAAAGAAATTCTCGGCAGAAGCATCCTTGCATATGGGATATATGCATGCTCAGTTGTTCACTGAAAAATTTGTCCGAAGAGATGGTATGTGGATAGCGGGTTACGATCCTTTCCGGGGATATTTTATCGCCGGTGCAGGTGTAGGTGTCGGGTATGATGCAGGATACCGATATAATATCAGGCGCTTTTTTATCAACTATGATTTTAGATTGCAGATGCCTTTCGTAAAAAGTTATGTTCCTGTTTTGCCCAACGGCATCTTATCAGTGGGTATGCAATTTACATTATTTAAAAAACCGGACGGCCATCATGCGCCGACCCCAACACAACTTCCATGTCCAGAATCATAGGGTTAATCGTCCTCATCTTGCTGTTTCAGGGTTGCATGAAGGATGAGATCAAAAAGCCTTCTATGCTTAACTGTCCACTGGAGGTCGCATCTATCTATAAGGTCAATCCGAAGAGTAATTATTACCAGGCTCTTATCGACAGGTATGTGAGTTATGGTCTTCCAGGTGTCAGCCTGCTGATTAAGGATGATGACGGGTTCTACATTGGATCAGCCGGAAAAGCTGATATTTCAGGTGACATACCGATGCAACCCTGTCATATTTCGAAAATAGCCAGTATTACCAAGATGATGATGGGAACTGCAATCCTGCGACTGCAGGAAAAAGGAGTGCTTTCCCTGAATGACCCGGTGAGCAAATATATTCCGCAGAGTATACTGGGCAAAATTAGTAATGGTGATGAACCGCTTACTATCAGGAATCTTCTCAACCATACAGCAGGACTCTATGATGTTATTGATGACGATGGCTTTTATCTTCAGGTGCTAAATGATCCATCCAGGCAATGGACAGCGGATGACCTTCTGGAATTTGTTTATGAAAAAGACGCGGCATTTGCCTTTAATCCTGCGGAAAAGGTCGGTTATTCGAACACCAATTATTTGCTGCTCAGTATGATTGTTGAAGCGGCAACAGGCACTCCCCACTCTGAAATTCTGCATCATGAAGTAATCGATCCTCTGGGTCTGACTGACACTTACTATTACTGGCATGACCCGCTTCCCGAAACCGGTATAGCTCAAGGTTATTTCGACCTATACAATAACGGTAATCTTGAAAATCTGACCCAGTGGAACACCGGAAGTGGGAATGGCTATGGAGGAATATATTCAACCGTATGGGACATGTATGTTTATGCTGATGCGCTTTTTATAAAGAAAACATTGCTTTCACAGGCATCGCTCGACCAAATGCTTGTCTTTCATCCTGTTATTGAATCTCGCAAACAAATTGGAGTAGGATGTTTCAAAGACTTCATTGATATCGGCAATCCTGAACTAGATTACGCATGGGGACATCGTGGACGGGACCTCTGCTATAGCGCTGACTTATTTTATTTCCCTGAACATAACGCCATCATGTCACTCATTGTAAATTATGGCACAGACGGGAATAGCTCCCTGCGGACAGAATTTTTGGAAATGAGGGATGAGATAGCAAAGATCATTATCCAGAATTAATTATTGCCTTTCACAATACTTATATAAGTATTCTTTTAACGCCGGCAATGCTTTAGAAAAGTCAAAATAAACGGGAGATTGTTTTTAATCTCCTGTTTGTTTTGCACTCCTTATTGTGCAAAGTTGCCACTGCTTGACATTCTTCCCCAAAAGGGTAAATGTTCCTGACTCCTTATTGTACAAAGTAGCAACTGTGTGACTCCCTCCCAAGAGACTAAAAGCAAATTATTAATTTCTTTTCTTATTTTTTTACTTTAAAAAGTTACATTATCTCATTATGCTGATTAATATGATATAAAATATCTGGTTAGATGGAGTTACGATTAGAGTTTATTAGCTTTAACACCATCTATATCAAATGCCTGGTTCTGATTAAACACAGCTTTAAAAGTAAAAAACCAAGATGTTAAAAAGAATACTAATGCACAGTAAAATGAGATATTTTACGATTGCAATCTTAGCGTTTTCAATAAATGCTTTTGCACAATTTCCAACCAATGAAACAGGTGGTAATTTCCCGGGCTCAAAGGGTAGTGATGCTTTAACCGCTGATCCTTTTGCCCAACCTGACAATATTTGTTCAGGCCAGACTATTCAGTTGTTTGCTCTTCCCAGTGGCGGATCAAATAATTATTCCTATACCTGGACCTCTGATCCTCGGGGATTTACTTCAAATTTACCTGATCCTGTTGTAACACCTTTGGCTACAACAAAATTTATGGTAGAGGTAAATGATGGATACGATATTGTAACAGGAGATGTGACCGTTTTAGTCAACTCATTGCCCAATATCAATCTTATACCTGAAAATGATCAAAAAATCCGGATAGTTAGTCCTACAGAAATCGGTGTTTGTGCTTTTGATTCCGTTACTATTGACGCCGGGAATCCGGGCTCAACTTATTTGTGGAGCGATGGTTCGTCTGACCGGACTATTAGCGCTCAAACTTCCGGTATTAGCTTTGACATTCAGGAATATGAGGTTACCGTAACTAATTTGGCTACCGGATGTTCCAACAGCTCCAATATAACTATCAACTTCACTTTCAATGATTGTAGTTATGGCGTTGAAGAGAAAAATCAGGCTGAGGCGGTGAAAATTTATCCGAATCCTTCATCAGATGGCCTTTTTAATTATGCTTTTGAATCATTCAAAGGGGAAATAACAATTGAAGTATTTACTTCAAGAGGTGCAATGGTTAAAAGAGAAGTTATTCGCCAAAATCAGGAGAGCCTATATACATCAACCATAGATCTTTGTAATCAAACTCCGGGCGTATATTTTTTGAAAGCATTTAATAATGAGGTTGTCTTACTGCGAAAGTTGATCATTCAATGATGGGTTAAATCAACCCTTATAGCATAGTCTTACGAGCAGTAAAGACCATGTTTTATTCCACCCGCTTCCGTATCTGCGGGAGAACTTGCAACCCTTTGATTAATCTCGTACTACGGAGCTTTGAATAACTAAAGCATTTGTTATGTATTGAGTATAGGAGCAGTTCATAGGCCGCTGATGCAGTCTCTGAATTGCTCCCCTTACTTGCGAATATTGCAAACCAGTTAACTTCCCAGGGGAATATCCTATCATTAACTTTTTGAGTGTTTTGAAACACTTTTTGCCATTTGACTCGTATTGATAGTGAACTGGTATCCAAAACATATGATTTGCTCTTGCTAAAATCAGGTTAAATTGAATTTGCTAAGTAAGTAAATAGTTGTTGCTTATAAATAAAATATATTTATCTTTAACGCCATGATAAAAGATATTGTCAAATATCCATCTCCCCCCCATGCAAAATTGATTCTTACTGATGTATCCGCATGCTTTGTTGAAACTGCTTCTCTGTGTTGTTTTTATCAGTATTATTTATTTATTAGATCTTTTATTTTTCAGATATTTTATGACAGTTTAAAGCACCTGTTTTGTACTACTAAGTACATTCATGAATTAGGGAAAAATAATTTTGACTAACTTGTCCATTCAAATTTGTGGTTGTATTTGAATGGATTAAATCAATTTGTCCCTAACTCTTGAAGGGGCAAATTGTCTCGATTAACCCCTTTGAGAGGAACCCTAAACAAAAGATTTTGTAAAAAGTGTCGTAGAAAACATCAACAATTAAATTTTTTGATTCACCGAACTAAAAAATGACATATTATGTTACGAACCACCAAATATTTTCTCATTTATCTATATGTTATTTTACTTTTTTCCATTCCCCTTCACGCACAGTTCTTTGATCAAAATCCTGTGTTACTTGATAAAGGAGATTTTAGGGTAACCTATTCATTGCTATGGAAGGAAGATTCATTGAACCGTGATTTTCAGCGACAGGAAGACATGCTTTTAATCATTGGACCTCATTTCAGCCAGTTTGTTAGTAAAAACTTTTTGTTGGGTTATATTAACGGGCGAAACATGGAGAAAGAAGGCAAATTGGAGCAATTCTTTAGCTTGCCTGCTGATCAGAGGTATAGATCAAGATTTTCATATAATGTGTATAAAGATTTTGAGGAAAAGAAAATTATTTACTCAGGGCATATAGTGCCAACTCGTTTCAAATATGAAGAAGAAATGGGGGACATTAAATGGACACTGGGAACAGATACATTACTCATTCTTGGGCATCTAGTTAATCAGGCTTTTGCCAATTACGGAGGCAGGGAATGGGTAGTATGGTATTCCCCTGACATTCCAATTAACGATGGACCCTATAAGTTTAGTGGTTTGCCGGGCTTAATACTTAAGGCATATGACTCAAAGGAGGATTATATTTTTGAAGTTGTAAAGATTGAAAAATTGACCGAGACGATGAATATTGAGATGTCAGTAAGAGATATTGTGACAACAACCCGGAAAAACTTTCTAAAAGCTGAAGAGAATTTGAAGTACGACATTGTTAACAGGGCAAAGGAAGCCGGTGCATTAAATGAGACACAACAGCGAGCTGCTAAAAACTTTCAACGGAAAAATAATCCCATTGAACTAAAATAAGGAAGCTAATCTATAAATACGGCTATGTTTCTGACAAAACGACTTTATCTGACTATGCTGTTTCTGTTCACTATTCAATTCCTATGTGGACAAGTTATAATTACAGGTCAGATAAGAGATGAAAATGCACAGGTATTACCTAACATTAATATTCTGATTTACCCTGCTAATAACAGAGTCCTGGTGGCTTATGGTATTAGTGGTAATGATGGAAGATTTTCAATAACCTCTAATGTTAAGGCTGATAGTTTGGATGTGGCTACAAGTGCGATAAATTACAAGAAGAGTGTTAAACGCATCTGCAACAAAAGAACAGAGATCCCATTTGTACTTAAGCCAGATGTTAAACAGCTTGAAGCATTTACAGTCAAAGCTTCTCCAATTGAAAAAAGAGGAGATACGTTGAGTTATCTGGTAAGTGCCTTTTCAAGAACAAAAGACCGAACAATTGAAGATGTGATAAAAAGAATGCCTGGTATTGAGGTTGAGAAAAATGGCAAAATACTCTATCAGGGGTTACCAATACAGAAGTTTTATGTAGAAGGGCTTGATTTGATGGATGGCAGATATTCAGTAGTAAGCAGCAATCTCCCGCAAAGTTCAGTGGCAACAGTTGAAATTTATGAAAACCATCAACCGCTAAAAATTCTGGAAGATAAGGTTTCATCCCAACAGGCATCACTAAACTTGAAATTGACGAGAAATATTGTCACAACAGGTACCGGACAGATTGGAGCAGGCCTGAACCCTTTACTTTGGAGTGCAAAACTTACACCAATGACATTTACCAGGAATCTTCAATTGTTATCATCCTATCAAACAAATAATATTGGAGAAGATGTTTCAAAGCAATTAAAGACACTGAATAGGGGAGATATTTTAAGAAATATTGAGTATCCCGGTGAAATGCGGAAGTATCTGGGTATATACTCTTCGCCATTCCCGGAAATAGAGGAAAACAGGTTTCTTGATAACAACATACACCTTCTTAATTTTAATGGACTAACCAAATCAGGTAAAGACCAGCAGATAAGAGTAAACCTTTTCTATATTAATGATTATCAAAAGTATGAGTCTAATCTTGAACGTAGAATCTTTCTTATGGATGACACCCTGGAATTTAATGAAAGTATAAAGAATAGATATTTTAATCAAGCTTTACAGGGTGATCTTTCATTCGAGAAAAACGCCAAAGCCAATTATGTGAACAATAAGTTCAGTTTCAGGGCAGATTGGAATAAGCATCGTGGCACACTGAACAATAGCAATGGTGTAATTACTCAAAAACTAAATGATCCGCTAACCTTCTTGTTCAATGATCTTGTGTTGATTCATCCGTTTGGGAAAAATCTCGTAGAGTTTTCTTCGCACTTTTCATTAGATAATGGATTGCCAAATCTTCTGGTAAATCCCGGGAGCTTTACACTCATATTTAATAAGGGTCAATCGTATGAAGCAACATTACAGAATGTTGCTCAAAAACAATTTTTCACTGATCATTCAGCAGGCGTTTTAATTAGCAAAGGTTTGTTTATGATTAATGCAAAACTTGGAATAGTATATATAACACAAACTTTAGAAAGTGATTTGGCAATCGTTAATGAGGGACTAGAATCAAACCCAGGCACAGATTATCTGAATGATCAAGAATCGAGCAGAGTAAAAGTATATACCAGAATGGGAGTAGAGTTTAAAAAATCAGGAATAGTATTGAAAGGAAGGTTTCCTGTGAGTTGGCAAAACTATGCTATAGAAGATCATATAAGAGATCATGAACAGAGCTTATCAGGATTATTATTTGACCCTGGAATTTCAGCATACTTTAAATTTCGTGGATTATGGACATTTCAGGGTGCATGGTCATATACCAACCGCATAGGAGAAGAGGAAAGCCAAAACTATGGATTTGTTTTAAGTAATTTTCAGAACCTGATACGAAATAATGCATCTGTGTCAAAATCTTCAGGGTCAAGGTACATGGCTTCTATAGCGTACCAAAATCCAATCAATTCTCTTTTTGGTTCTATTCACTATATGTTTAGTAATAGCAGTAATAATTTAATTTATAAAAATCAAATAAACCCTGATGGGTCACTCCAACTGCAGGCAATTGAATTGCCAAATAAACAATTGATTCATAATATTCAATCTCAGTTTTCAAAATTTATCGGGAATTTTAAAACATCTATCGGGTTGAAATTATTCTATACCCATCAATCCGGAAAGTCACTTGTTAACAATGAAATATATAATACTTCCAGTAGCTTGGTAGATATGAAACCCTATCTGGACGCAAGAATTCTAACCTGGTTGAATGGTGAATACAGCTTGTCAATAAGAGATTTGCGAACAGGTATCGTGGGTGACCAATCCAATCGACGCACCTTCGTTACCAATGGGTTGAATTTTTATACTGTATTCCGTTCAAAACATCAGGTAAGTCTTACCTCAGAATATTATATTATTGAAAATAAACCTGTCTACTTTGTTGACTTGAAATATCGATATTCATTTACCAAACGGAGGATAGATATTGAAGCAGGCTGGATCAATATTTTTGATGCCATAGAATACATCAGTTATCAGTCAGGTTCATATACGTTGTTTGAAACCACTTATAAATTAAGGCCATCTCAAATAATAGTTACTGCTAACTTCAGGTTTTAGTTCAAAAAATTGCACTTCGTACTTAAAATGTGCAGTTACAGGTGATGCAAACTCATAAGCCTGGCTGTATGTTGATGGGTGTGAGGAAGTAAAAAAAGCAGTTAACTGATTGCTAACTACTTTTCTTTGCTCCCCCTGCAAGACTTGAACTTGCGACCCTCTGATTAATCCCGCAGGTGCGGGACTCGAACCAACTGAGCCATTGGTAGATCAACAATAGATAACGAACATATTTTTTCAAT
>Ga0172378_10007337_pt1 | contig 10257 bp, 4 predicted proteins | sample GrowelOW332metaG_FD_119755 | JGI IMG/M metagenome (GOLD analysis project Ga0172378, IMG submission 119755) | Groundwater microbial communities from an aquifer near a municipal landfill in Southern Ontario, Canada - Pumphouse #3_1 metaG | ecosystem: Environmental > Aquatic > Deep subsurface >... | reverse complement strand
GAGAGTATATTAATAAGGTTAAGATCATTGCAGACATATTACGTCCATATGGTATTAAAGTTTATCTCTCGGTAAATTTTGCTTCTCCAATGTCACTTGGAGGTTTGAAAACAGCAGATCCCTTAGATTATAATGTATGTAAATGGTGGCAGGCTAAAGTTAATGAAATATATAAGGAGATACCCGACTTTGGAGGCTTTTTAGTTAAGGCTAATTCTGAAGGCCAACCTGGTCCCGGCGATTATAACCGTACTCATGCTGATGGAGCAAATATGTTGGCTGAGGCATTGAAACCTCATGGAGGTATAGTTATGTGGCGTTGTTTTGTATATGGTAATCATTCAGGCGAAGATCGAGTGAAACAAGCTGTAAATGAGTTTAAACAATTTGATGGTAAATTCTTAAGTAATGTAATACTTCAGGCTAAAAACGGTCCTTTAGATTTTCAGCCAAGAGAGCCATATAATCCAGTATTCGATCAGATAAGTCATACATCGTTAATGCCAGAATTTCAGATAACACAGGAATATCTCGGTCAGAGTTTGCATTTGGTATATCTGGCTCCTATGTGGAAGGAATTCTTTAAATACGTATCTCCTAAAGGTCTTAAGGCTATTGCCGGTGTATCAAATATTGGTGATGATAAAAATTGGTGTGGCCATCATTTCTCTCAGGCCAACTGGTATGCTTTCGGTAGGTTGGCATGGGATCCTTCTTTGTCTTCTGAGGATATAGCAAGAGAATGGCTAGATCAGACATTTACCACAAATACTTTCTTTGTTAATCAGATGACATCTGTAATGCTTGGAAGCAGAGAAACATGTGTAGATTATATGATGCCACTTGGTTTACATCATATATTCAGTGCAGATCATCATTATGGTCCTGAACCAGATGGAAACCAATCTTTTTTCCCTATAGAGTGGCGTCCTGTATTTTATCATAAAGCTGATTCTATTGGTCTTGGTTATGATCGTACTGTTACAGGTTCGGATGCAGTATCTCAGTACAGACATCCTTATGATAGTCTTTATAATGATTTGCGTACATGTCCTGAAGAGTATCTATTGTGGTTCCACCATGTACCTTGGAATTATGTAATGAATGATGGCAATACACTGTGGAACGATTTGTGTATGCATTATAATAGGGGTGTTGGCAATGTGGAATCATATGTTAATATATGGAACAATATGAAACCGTTTATAGATGATGAACGATTTAAAGAAGTGGATGACAGATTGGTTACTCAACTGGATAATGCTAAATTATGGCGTAAAGTATGTTTGGGATATTTTCAGAAATACAGCAAAATGAATATTACGTATAAACCTTAATGAAAAACGAAAGTCATGAAAAATTATTTATTTATAGCAATCTGTATGCTATTAATCAGTGCATCAGCTAATGCACAGGTATCTCTTAAAAAACAAGGTTCAGCTACGCAAATAATATTAGATGGGAAACCGATGATAATATTAGGCGGAGAATTGAGTAATTCAGCAGCCACATCCGTACAGGATATAGACGAAGTGATGCCCCGTATGCATAAGATAGGACTCAACACCGTGCTTGTTCCTGCATATTGGGATTTGATTGAGGCAGAAGAAGGCAAATTCGATTTCACCCTTATCGATAGGGTGATAACAGATGCCAGAAAAAATGACCTAAAAGTGATATTCTTATGGTTTGGTGCATGGAAAAATTCCATGAGTTGTTATGCTCCATTGTGGTTTAAGCAGGATATAAAGAAGTATCCACGCGCAATTACAAAGACAGGGAGACCGTTGGAGATAGCTAGTGCTTTCTCTGAAAATGTGTTTCAGGCTGACGATAGAGCCTTCGCCAAACTTATGCGGCACATCGCGATGACTGATAAAGGCGATAAGACAGTGATAATGATACAGGTGGAGAACGAGATAGGAATGCTCGAAGACGCTAGAGACCATTCTGCTATTGCTGACAAGGCTTTCAATTCCTCAGTACCTCAGCAGTTGATGTCTTTTCTCAACAAGAACAAGGCCGAATTGCATCCGTATATGAAAGCTAAATTGAAAGATAATATAAAAAATGGAACATGGCAACAAGTGTTTGGTAATGATATTTGTGCAGATGAAATATTCATGTCATGGTATTATGCCAAATATGTGGAACGGTTGGCAAAGACAGCACGTGGCATATACGATATTCCATTGTATGTGAATGCGGCGATGAATAGTAGAGGACGTAAACCAGGTGAATATCCGTCAGCAGGACCTTTGGCTCATCTCAAAGATATTTGGCATTGCGCCGCACCTGATATCGATTTTCTATCGCCTGATATCTATGATACAGGATTCGCTGGTTGGGCAAAACAATACGCGTTAGCAGATAATCCATTGTTCATACCCGAATCAAAATGCTGTAAGAACAGTGGAGTGAGAGCATTATATGCATTCGGAGAACACGATGCTATCGGTTATAGTGCGTTCGCTATCGACCAAGCAGATTATGAGATGACGACATATCTGACAAAGAGTTTTGCTATGCTTGATAATCTGTCTCCTATATTATTAAAAGATAAAGGCAAGGGGCTCACTTTCGGACTCCTTTTCGACAAAGACAACAAGGAGAGGGTGATAACCGACGGTGATGTGTCACTTACTTGCAGGCACTATTTCACCTTACCGTGGGATGCAAGGGCAAAAGACGGCAAGGAATGGCCGGAGGGTGGCGGCATCATTGTCCGACTCAACAAGTATGAATATCTGATAGCGGGCAGTGGAATCGTGGTAGAATTCAAGACGACAAGTGAAAAACAGCAGGAAGAACACAATACATTAGGCGAAGACGGTTTCGTTAATGCTGGAAACAATGTAAAATCAGATATGAACAAACAGATGTTCAAAGGTGAACGTATGGGAATAGGATACGTAGACCAAGTGACTGTCGATGGGAATTGTAATTTGGAGTATATCCGCCGCGAAAACGGAGATCAGGACCATCAGGGAAGGCACGTTCGTATCAGTGTAGACGAATGGAAAATTCTTCATGTAAAATTATATAAATATTGATTATGCTGCAAGATAGCAATTGGAATTTTATTAAGCAATTCAGTTTTCTATATTGGCAGAAGAGTGTTTTCGATTTCTTAAGATATAATATTATTATAATTTTGAAGGGTGAATCAGTGTTAATCTAAAATGATATTTTGCAATAAAATACTCTATCTTTTGGTTGCATAATTTCCTTTTTGATATCCCATTCATCCGATAGACGTTTGCTAGTATATGATTTATATCATTTTTTTTGTCTCATGTACCATAATGAAACATTTTAGTACACCAGTGAAACATTTTACAACATTTATATATACTTCTTTGTCTATCTTTGCAATCGTGAATCGTTAAAAATATTATGAAAGTATAACTAAATTATTTCATTATGAAATGCACAAGCAAAATGATTAAGGCCTTTTGGCTATTGTTTCTGCTATGTATGTTCCCTTTGTGGACATACGCCCAGAATGTTACCGTTAAAGGAACGGTAGGTGATGACGGAGGACCGCTGATCGGTGCAACCGTTAAAGTGAAAGGTTCCTCGGCAGGTTCTGTAACTGATATGGATGGTAAATATTCAATTCAGGCTACTCCAAAACAGACTCTTGTATTCTCATATCTAGGATATGAAACAAAAGAGATAGTGGTAGGAACAAAAAAAGTGATTAATGTAAATCTTTCTCAAGACCAGAAAATTCTCAACGAGGTAGTCGTTGTTGGTTATGGCCAGATGAAACGTTCTGATGTTACAGGTTCTGTGGTATCAGTAAATGAAAAGGCTATACAGCGTTCAGTACCTACTAGTATAGATCAGGTGCTTCAGGGAAGAGCTGCCGGTGTACAGATTCAAGCAAACTCGGGTACTCCTGGTGCCAATACATCAATCCGTATTCGTGGCATCAACTCATTAAATGCTACTAACCAACCTATTTTCGTTATTGATGGGGTTGTTGTTGAACCAGGTGGCGTTGATACAAGCGACCCACTGTCTTCTAATAATCCTCTCGCTAGTATCAACCCTAGTGATATCGTATCTATGGATGTACTCAAGGATGCTTCTGCAGCAGCTATTTACGGCTCACGTGCATCTAATGGTGTAATCATGATTACTACAAGACGTGGCAAAGTGGGTGAAGCTACAATCACTTATGATGGTTATGTGGGTTGGCAGGAACAGGCTAAAAAGTTGGATATGATGGATCTTAAGCAGTATGCTACTCATCATAATGCCCGGGCTGAAAATGGAATCGTTGCTGCAAGTTCATCTTTCGTTAATGTTGATGCCCTAGGTGATGGTACAGACTGGCAAGAGGCTCTTTTTCGCCGTGCTCTTATGACCAGCCACAACTTATCTATCACAGGTGGTAACACAAGCTCCACTTATGCAATCAGTGGGGGGTACCTCAATCAAGACGGTATCGCTGTTGGTTCCGGTTATAAGCGTCTTACCCTTCGTGGTAGTACAGATGCCCAGATTAAGAAATGGTTGAAAGGGTCTTTGGATTTTTCTTTGACAGACTCAAAGCAAGTAGTTGGAGCAAACAATGACATTATAATGAATGCATTAGAGAGCCAGCCATCTGTTGCTGTGAAAAGTGCTGATGGAAGTTATGATGGTCCTGACGATGTATGGATGCCTGTAAATGCAATCGCGCTCACCAATATGCGTGAAAATTATAATAAGAAGACGAATTTCCGTGCAAATTCTTCTCTAGAGGCAACAATCATTAAAGGTCTTACATTTAAGACAGAAATTAGTGCGGATTATAATAATAATAAGTTTTATTATTATGAACCTAATTACAAATTTGGAGTATTGAGTAACAATACACGTACTGGAAAGTGGACAAAGACAGATACTAAATATTGGTCATGGCGTAATATTCTTACATATATTAACACATTTAATAATGTGCACAATGTGAACTTCATGATAGGACAGGAGATGAACCACTCTCATTGGGAGAATCAGGCAAGCACTGCTACTGGATTTTTGTCAAATTCAGTACATGATATTAGTGCAGGTGATGTGTCTTCATCAACAGGAACAGGTACACAAGTAGACAATTCATTATTCTCATATTTTGGACGCGCCTTTTATTCTTATGCAGACCGCTACCTTGTTACAGCTACTCTGCGCCGTGACGGTAGTTCTCGTTTTGCGGAAGGTCATCGTTGGGGCTGGTTTCCGTCAGCAGCATTGGCTTGGAGGGTAAGCAATGAACCGTTTATGAAGAGTACAACTAATGTGATAGACAACTTGAAACTTCGTTTCGGCTATGGTTCTACAGGTAACCAGAATTTATCAGACTGGGCCTATATGTCATTGCTCGCATCCAAATCAACTCCTTGGGGGACAGGTGTGTTGACGGCCAATAATGCTAATCCGGATCTTAAATGGGAGTCAACGGATTCTTACAATATAGGATTAGATCTCAATATGTTCCACAATCGTATCGAATTCATATTCGACTGGTATTATAAAAAGACCCGCAACCTGCTTTTGCAGATACCACTTCCGGCATACCTTGGTTCTTCTGGTAACGGAGCAGCCAGCAATCCTTGGGCAAACGTTGGTTCTATGCGCAACTCAGGTATTGAAATGACTCTTAATACTGTTAATATAGATAAGAATAATTTCCAATGGCGTAGCAATATCGTATTCTCGCTAAACCGCAATAAAGTGTTGAGTCTTGATACTAACAGTTCTTCTATAGATAAGACATTTCAGGTAGGCTCTGATGTATCTACAGTTACACGTACTACTGTGGGCCACCCTATTGGCCAATTCTGGGGTTATAAGGTAATAGGCCGTTTTGAAAAAGCAGAAGATTTCTATTACAAAGATGCAAATGGCAATGTTAAAACTGTTGCTTTACCCGAAGGAAGTTCTATCGCGAAAGATAAAACTTGGATAGGCGACTATATCTTTGAGGATGTCAATGGTGATGGTAAAATAAACAACGAGGATGAAACATTTATTGGTAATCCTCTGCCTAAATTTACTTACGGTATCGGTAACACCTTTACATACAAAGGCTTCGAACTCACAATATTCATAAGTGGAAGTTATGGGAATGATGTAATCAACTATAACCGCCGTTTTCTGGAAGATGTACGCAGTAATAGCAACTTGCTTACTAGCGCTTCCAATTATGCGAAGCTAGGATACATAGACGAAACATTGACAGGTGCAGCCAAGGATGACTACCGTAACCTTTATGTCCTAAACGCATCAAGTTCGATTTTGCCGCGTTTGAGTGCTTCATCTACTAATGCGAACAACCGTATGAGTGACCTCTATGTAGAAGATGGTAGTTACATACGTTTGCAGAACATCTCATTAGGTTATACTTTGCCAAAGAATCTTGTACGCAGGATGAAATTGGAGAACGTAAAATTTTATATGAATTTGCAGAATGTATATACATGGACTAAATATGGCGGCTTTGACCCTGAAGTAGGTTCTATGTATGGTGACGCTCTGATGACAGGACTCGATTATGGTCGTTATCCCTCTCCTCGTATTTATACATTTGGATTAAATGTTTCATTCTAAACGAAGATTAATTATGAAAACAAAAATATTATTCATCGCTGCTCTTTTAGGTACAGGAATGATGACTACATCATGTTCAGGCGATTTCCTTAATCAGCAGAATACGACAAACCTCAACCAGGATACATTCTTTGATAGTGATGAGGCTGTGTCGGAAGCTACGTCGACATTGTATAATTATGTTTGGAATAGTTTCAACGGCAAGCTATATTATAGTATGGGTGATGGCCGCAGTAACAATATCACAGCACAGTGGTCTAGTTATATAAAGGTGTACACTAACTTCAACGAGACTTCTCTTTCTGATGGATTGCAGGAAGGATGGGCCTCTCTTTATTCAGTTGTTGCTCAGAGCAATAATGTTATCAATAATATCAAGTACAAATCGTCATCTGGCGTAAGTGAGAGCGCCAAGACACAAGGCATAGCAGAAGCTCGTTTCATGCGTGGCGTAGCTTATTGGTATCTGGCTTCTCTATGGGGAAACGTTATTTTGTATGAAAATACAAGTAGCCTCGTTAACAATTATGTAGTACCTACGAATTCACGTGCTGATGTAATGGAATTTTCAATACGCGATTTGGAATATGCGGCCAAATATCTTCCTGAGGTATCTTCGGTTGCAGGTAGAGTAAATAGATATTCTGCTTTCGGTATACTTAGTCGTATATATCTGTCCATGGCAGGTCTTACTACAGATGGACAGTATGATGGAAAAAATGTAGCTACGGATTTTAACCGTGGCATTCGTAATACTTATTATCTGGATCTTGCCCGCAAAGCTGCTGAGAAGGTAATAGATGGAAGTAGTTTTAAACTTATGACAAGTTATGGTTCACTATTTAAGATAGCAAATAATAACTGTTCGGAAGATATGTTCCAGTTGCAATGGTTGAAGGGTAGCACAGATGCTATAGGATGGGGATGTAATCAGGACATTTCATCTTTCTTCGGATGGTCAACAATGGTTTCTGATGGAACTAACTGGGGCGGCGCAACTTGCTGTTCATGGGATTTGTTCAACGAATATGAAACAGGGGACTTACGCAAGCACGAGAGTGTAGCTGCTTATGGAGACTCTTATGCAGATATTAATGTCAAAGGAGGAGGTTATACTTACGGTGTAACTGAGAGTGCCAGTACAAACGGAGCTAATATTAAAAAGTATGTAGTAGGTACTCACGATGATAACGGTGTAAGTTATAAACAGAGTTCAGGCATCAATACTCACATGTTGCGTCTATCTGAAGTATATCTCAATCTAGCTGAAGCAATACTCGGTAACAGTGAGTCTACAACGGATGCTGAAGCACTGAAATATTTCAATGCTGTAAGAACACGTGCAGGACTTGATACTAAGGCTTCAATCTCATATGAGGATCTTCGCCATGAGCGTCGTATGGAATTCGCATTCGAAGGATTGTATTGGTATGACCTAGTAAACCGTGCTTATTATAAACAGCAGGAGGTCGTCAATTATCTTAATAATCAGAATCGCAATCGTACATACAAGTACAATTCGGATAAGGGTACCTATGTAGCCAGTGAAAATGCTGGCACTGGTGTCGCTACAGCTACGGCGTCTAATTTGCTTCTCCCGTATTCAGATGCAGATCAGAACAAAAATAGCTATCTGAAAAGCAATTCTACACCAGCAGCATATTCATTTGGTGCACGTGAAGTTGACGAATCAACGCTTTTTGAATAAGTTTAAAGAAATAATATACATTAAAAGATAACTATTATGAAGAAATTAAAATATATATTGATTTCATGTATCGCCCTAACATCAACAGTCTTGACATCATGTTCGGAAAATGATGGGGATTCATATCCTGGAGGCAATGCCGCAGTTGTCGTAAATAAAATATATCTTGAGGACACTGAGTCTAAGGTGCCAGACCGCGAGGTCTCATTTGCACGTTTGGGGCAGATCTTACGTCTATCAGGTTCAGGTTTTGGTGGTACTAAGAAGATACTTGTCAATGGTTATGACACGTATTTCAATACTGCCTTGGCCACAGACAACTCTATGATTTTGCAGTTGTTGAGTAAGACTCCCGTGAGCACAGCTCCCGACTCTGTGAGGAACAAAATACAGTTTGTTAAAGATAATGGTACTTCAACTTATAATTTTGTTATCCGTGCAGCATCTCCGCAAATAAGTAGTGTCAGCAATACATTACCACAGGCAGGTGAGACTGTTGTCGTGAACGGCGTAAATCTACAGGAAACGAGTAAGGTAACGCTGCCTGGTGGTGTGGAAGTAACAGATATAACTAATCCTAAGGGTGATGATGCAGGCAAATGGTTTTCTTTTGTTATGCCTTCTGGTGTTACGGAGGGTGGTAGTATAACTACAGAGGGAGCAAATGGAACCGCTGTCTCTGCAGAATACTTTAACAATAAGAACTGTATTATACTAGATTTTGACGGCTCTGGTACACAGGGCTATTGGGGTTGGAGCCATACGGGGAGTATGATAAATAAGGATAGTGATTTGGTTGCCGACCCCTTAAACAGCGGAAGGGGAATCGTTTGTCCTATGATACCTGCACGTATGCAGGCTGATGGTGTAGCTGCAGGCAAGAATCGTGTATCAGAGGTTTGGACAGCTGGTAATGGTAATGATATGGACGACTGGACACGTATGTATAAATATATTCCTAAGACGACGCCTCTTACGGATGTCGCTTTCCAATTTGATATATATGTGCCTGAAAGTTGGTCTAATACAGGATATATTCAGGTGAATCTTGCCAATAACTCCAGTTTTACAGGCTATGGGAGCAACGAGTCAAAGAGTCTTGGAGTGGCTTATTACATACCTTGGATAAAGAGTGATGCCGTATCAGCATTCAAAACTACCGGTTGGCAGACCGTTACTATACCGTTCAGCCAGTTTGGTAAATTTGCAGCTGAAATAGCAGACAGCAAGACTCCAACATTTCAGGAATTGGTAGAATATCGTAACAGTACTGACTATAAGAACTGTGGACTTGCATTCATAAATGGTGACTTCACTTATTCTGGTATAGAGTACAAATCATCAGTATGCAAACAGAATATATATATAGATAATTTCCGTGTAGTCCCATGCAAGAGCAGTGTGGTATCAGATTTTTCTGAAACGGCTACAATAGCCAAGTAACGTATAATTTAATATAGAACAAATATGAAAATACATAATATAATACTTACGATGCTTGCATCAGCAATGCTATTTGCGGGTTGCGATGATCAAAAGATGGAGTGGAAAACTCCAGACGGGCATAATCCGATAGTATCTTCAGAGATACCGCTAGCTCTAGCAGAAGAGATAGCCAATTATGACAGCATCAAGTCGTATATGAACCAGTATATGCCTGGAGTTCCTTTAGGTATCGGTCTAGGTGCTGACAAGTATCTTACGGATGGAGCCTATGCAGCATTGTGTAATCAGAATTACCAGCAGTTTGTTACAGGTAATGAGATGAAACATTCTTATGTTGTGAAGAATGACGGTTCACTTGATTTCACTACTATCAATCAGTTCCTGACTAAGGTGCCCAATGGCATAGAAGTTTATGGACATAATTTTATATGGCATACACAACAGAATCAGACTTACCTTAAGTCGCTTATTGCTCCGACAGTCAAGATAACGAGTGATGATAATGT
>Ga0172378_10007336_pt1 | contig 10259 bp, 15 predicted proteins | sample GrowelOW332metaG_FD_119755 | JGI IMG/M metagenome (GOLD analysis project Ga0172378, IMG submission 119755) | Groundwater microbial communities from an aquifer near a municipal landfill in Southern Ontario, Canada - Pumphouse #3_1 metaG | ecosystem: Environmental > Aquatic > Deep subsurface >... | reverse complement strand
GCAAATTCAATTCTGATTGCAGAGGCAAACACATTTGCTCTTGCAGCACATGACGCCGGAGTTCGTTTTGATCGCTATAACGATCGGCAACGATTCTTTGGAAAGAGTTTTGCTATGATGGTGGTCTGTGTTGATCCTGACTACAAAAAGATCAGGATTTATCTCAATGGCATCGATTCAGTCGGCGAATACAGTTACGATATGATCAACAAGCTTGGGAAGAATACTCGCGATAGTCTTGACGTGAAAGACATCATGAATATGTTCGCCCAAGGCGCAATGCCAAAGATTTAAGGAGGAAACAAAATGGCTGGTGCAATTGACCTCCTCAGTGATAAGGTGAATCGAATTCTGAAAGACGGAAGTGATCTTGCTGACATCAGTAAAGATGATTTCCGTAACTTTATGGGAATCGCACAATCGAGCCTTAAGGCAATGATTGATTCTTTTGAAGGTTTGGAAGATGCTGAACTGAAAGCCCTTGGACTTGAAATCAGCAGTCAAACCAAAAACCGTTCTGCGATGAATGTTCAAATTTACAAACAGTTTGAAGAGCATCTCAGCTCCAGACCTTTGAGGGACGAACAAACGATCCCATTCAGCAGTATTTTAAATACTGCCAAAAAGTATGCAATTGTTCTCGATGAACTGGATAAGAACATCGATAAACTGTTTGAACACAAAGTGATCAGTCTCTATAACGTTAAGATCAGTAATATTGCTGTAATTGGTGTTCTCAAAAATGCCTGTGACCTCAGTGACTTTGCTTGGTATCTTTTCAATGGACTCTGCTATGATATTGGTATGGGGCTTGAACGTCCTGCGAAATATCGTTTCACTTACATGAACTCAGTGAAAGAGCGGATGCGCGATATCGTCAATGATGCCTACAATGGGATTGGTGATGGTGCTATCTTTAATGAGATTATGAAAATCCGTCGGGAGAACAAAGATATGCTCATTGTGAATGACAACAATGAGATTAACAGTGGAATGATTTCTACGACTGACCTCACTCGTAGCTTTGGAAAAAGCGTTGTTACAGGTCTCATGAATCTGAATATTTTCAGGTGGCTTGGTGAAGCTTGGAACAATTACCGAGATGGTTATTATCGGAGCCTTGAAGAAAAACGTGACTGGATGCAAACACACATTCAGATGTTGCGTCTGAAAATTCAGGGTCTGAATGAATCTGATCGCGAATATCAGAAACTCCAGAAAATCATCAACAACTATGACGACATGGTCGCATCAGCAGATGAGAAAATCAAAAAGTACCGCGAAGAAACTTAAGGAGAATTACTATGGGAATCATGAGTGGTCTTCTTATTCCGAGCGAGAAATTCAACATTCTGACTGGCGATACCTGTATTCTGAAAGATCTTCTTCGAAATGATCTTTTTTTACTTACACAGTTGAGAGATGCTCGGTATGTGTCCAGCAATGACTTGCTTTATGCGTATTGCACGGAATACAACCTTAGCAATGTAATTTGTCATATGAAGCCAGTTGATCAAGATTTCAGCTTACTGAAAATGAAGCTGTCTCCATATCTTCGAGGATTCTATGAACAGTGTGTCAGACAACGTCTGGAAGCAATGTTTTCCTTTTATAAAGGATATATTACTGCAGTCAAAGAAAGTGACTGTAATTCTTTCTTTGGAAGCAAAACTTTCATTGATACATTGAATCTTTTCTCTAAAGAAACCGATAGAAAAAAGATGGATAGGACACTCGACAATGTCTACTTGACAATGAAGAATTACCTGAAATATCAATTCAATGAAACAATCGAAATGATTCCAAATGCAACTGTTGAATCATTTATTCTGAATCTTGAAACAGTTTTGATTACCTGCAATGACAATCTTAGCGATGATCAATTCCGCAAGAAAGCCTGTCAGATAATCGAAATTGCAAATCTTTTCGTAAATTATACCAAATCACTTGAGAATGTGGAGACTTGGACTGCGAGTAAAAAATATATGCTCGATAATCGAGCACTTGTAACTTACGACCAGTTCTGGAAACGCATCGTTACATTGGAAGGGGTTGCTCCTTTGATCCAAAAGGCACTCCCCTATGTTCACGTTGAAACCGATGCAGCTGTTTGCTTATTTCCTTGTACCACTGATTATCCCTTGCTTACATCGGATCTTTCAACTCAAGGAAGGCGGCCAAATCAAAACAGCCAAATTCTTATTCTCAACCATCTCATCCACAATTTCTTTATTTCATTACTTGAGATTTCGAAATACAAAAGTGATGAGTGGAAACACAAACGTTCCATCTAACATAACCAAAGGATTTCTATTATGCCAAACATGTTTCGTTCCGAGGATACAAGCATTCCTGAGACTCAGGCTGAGGTGATCAGTGTCACTGACAGTTCACCCGCGCCTGATGCTCCGCCGACCACTCCGCTCGAACCCATCGCTGAAGTCGAATCGACTCATCATGGCGATGCGGAAGAGGTCCCCGCCGATGTTCAGCAATACTTCCACATGGAAGATGAAGCTGAAGAACCTGCCCCAGAGGGTGAAGGAGAAGCTCCGGCTCCGGTCGTCGATGAGACAGTTTCCAATGTCGAAGTCGAAGCCCCTGCGGAAGCACCGGCCGAAGCGCCAATGGATGCGCCTGCCGCTCTCCCCGGTGCTGATGCTCTCCCCGCCGATGCTCCAGTGAGTCCGAGTGCCGTCCCTGCCGTTGCACCAGATGGCACACCGCTCACTCCAGCTGCAACTCCGATCGCCGATGTCCCGACCGCCGCGCCAATTGCCCCACAGCCCGAAACGGATGTGGCTCCGATGGTTCCACAGGTCGGGGAAGACGGCGCGCCTGCTCCGATTGAAGCACCGGTGGAAGCACCGACTGCTCCAACGGAAGAACCCGTTGAGACTGAACCGACTCAGTTCGGCGCTGGCCTCAAACAGGAAGATGAAGGAGAACCCATCAGTGTGGTGGAAACTCCCGAACCGCGCATGCCGACTGAAACGGAAACCAACGAAGAAGGCGAAACCGTCGCCGACATCAAGGAACCCATCGCTCCTGTGATTTCACAGGAAGATGAAGCCACTGATGCGGCAGCTGCCGTCGATGGAACCGTTCCGGTTGAATCCGATATCCACGACGACATCACGACCCTCACGCCCCAAGAAGCGCAGAGTGCTTCCGATGTCCAGACGGAAATGTCAATGTTCCGTCAGGAAGAAGAAGTGGAAGCTCCGGCAGTGGAACCAGGGGAAGACGAATCCAACGTCGCCGGGGACCAGAACGTCGATGTCTCCGTCCATGTGGACGGACAGACAGTCGACGGCGAAACTCCGACTGAGCCGGAAGTGACGCAACGTATGCGTCAGGAAGATGCGATCTGTGACGATCAGCCAGAAGAACCATGTTCTCCTCCGATCGAAACCGTCGCCGACATTTCATCTGCTCCTGCCGATGCGCCAGTCGCTGATGGCGTTGTTGATGATGTGGTTCCGTCTCCAGACCAGGCGTTCAACAGCATGCTGATGGACGGCGGCGGCTGGGAATAAGCTGTATACCAGTAACACATTGATCTTTAATTAGTGATATGTGTTACTGAAATATACAACATTATATGCAGACGATCAGCACCGATCGTTTCTCTTCGGTGCAACTTTCCGTTGTTTCGGTATTTACAGCAAACAAAAAAAGAAAAGGGTACAAACATGAGTATGTTTGATGCACTTCTCCCGCAGGTCAATGAGACTGACATCGGGACTGAAAATCTGGACGAAATCGTTGACGGCTACTGCGCCGCCCTTGAGGATGCGGAATCGGAAATGACCAATCTTTCCGAAGTCGGCGCCTCTCTCGACAACGCGGAAGCATTTGCTGCGGCTATCGAAAGCTGCGGCGATGACAAAAAGTCGATTCTCTCTTTCGGCTACAGCATGGATGACAATTTCGGCCTTCTGGTCGGCTTTGACCGTCCGGCTGACTTCGCAACTGAGAACATGGAAGAGCTCGGCGTGCTCGCTCTCGAGAGCATCAAGTCCAAAGTCAAGTATGGCTGGGAAGTCGCCAAGTCCTTCATTCTCCGCCTGATCGAAAAGATCAAAGAGTTCGGCCGCTGGGTTCTCCGGCTGTTCGATCACAAGAAGCAGCGCCTCGAAGAGATGGCCAAGAAGACAACCGGCAATCTGCCGGATACCTTCAAGGACAAAGTCTTCGCAAAGGCGATGAACAAGACCGCCTGCACCGCTGCAATCGCGACACTGGTCGCCGCGTTCGGCTCCCCGATGGTCGCCGATTCCGGAACGTCCCTCGAACTGACCCCACAGATTACTCCTGTGCTGAAACAGTTCGGATGGACGGAAAAGAACGGCATCCTCGCCAAGGCTTCCGCCGGCGGCTACAAGTCGATGAAGGGCAGTGAGCTCGGCGTCTCTTCGAAAAAGGACATCGCCGGTCTCGCTTCTGCGGCAGCCAACATGCTCGGCAAACGCGCCGACTTCGAGAAGTCGGTCAAGGAAATGGACAAGTCCGCCCAGGAAGCCAATTCGATGGCTCAAAAGGCTGCGGCTGCCCAGATGACCGACGCGGAAAAGGAAAAGGCGAAGGAACAGAGAGCCAATACTTCCGATGAGACGAAGACCAACAACGTCGTCGCCGCCCGGAAACGTGCTCTGCTCCGCAGTCGCTGCATCGTCCTGCTCGGTAAGGAAGCCAACAATCTGGCGGCTTTCGTTATCAGCGTGGGTAAGGCGGCCGGAATGTAATTCCCAACTATCCATTAAGTAAGTCAGAGTACTGGGTTTCGGCCCAGTACTCTGACTTCTTATTTTATTTCAAATATATATTACTACAGTGACTACTAACTCATTTGTCCGAATTAGTTTTGAACAACAATTCAATATAAAGTCAAGCATCTGTCTTAAAGAGCCCTTACTGGAGTAAATGATAAACTTAAGAAAGGTATAAAAAACGGCATCCAATAGAAGGTATCTAAATGGATAAAATAATACCATTGGCGATATCTTATTGTATCATGTCCCCATCAAAATAAACGAAAGGAGAAAATGGAAGAACGAATCATCATTGATGAAAACCAAATGCAACGAATTGGCGATTTTTTCATTGTTGGAACTATCGCAAATCGTCATCCGGATATGTCCGGAAATCAGATCAGTGCTATCAACATAGTCATCGTGTTCAAAGAATCCACCCGACGGTGGAAAGAATTGCACGGCGGACCAAAATCGTGGATTATTCCTGAACACTCATGTCGTTGTCTGATACAGGAGATTCAAGAGCTCACACGAAAGGGCTTCAACATCACTGTTGTTTCAGAGCCGGAAGAAAACTAGGTTACCGATAATAATTTCTTGAGGTGAAATTGTGGATTGTAATTATATCAATTACTCGATTCTTATTTTCGAAAGAGCTCCCAAAGAATTTGTCGCGGTGTTTCCCGATCTTTCAAACCTTCTCCAAGAGAGCGGGGAAACAATCGTTGAGTGTGAGGAAAATGCAAAAATTCGCCTCGCCAAGCTTCTCTATTCGTTTATTGAAAACAATCAGCTCCTGCCAAACCCGGCAAATGAAAACACACTCAAGGTGCGAATGTCTCTTCCTTTGGACAAACTTGTGAAAACGAGTTTTGTCCAACTCTCAATTGATTACGGCACCATGTCAAGTTTGACGAACCGTTCCCAGAGTTCAACGAACTATCTGTTCGTTACCGATCAGGAATCCATGTGCAAATACATTGAATTCTCAATTGGGTTACTTGTCAAAGACTTCGATGCCGTATTCACCGAAAACGACCCTCATCGGAATTCCTTAAGAATCTATCTTGAGGCATACAAACTCAAATACATTGAGGCAGCCAAAGACCTCGAAGGAGATATCTTTGATCACTATGAACAGTACAGTGAGTTGAATGCAAAACTTCAACAAACCATCTTTGAGACGATCAGAACACTGAAGCTGTTTATGATCAATATGAAAAAACACAATGTGTGCTATCCACACATTGAGATATTGTTGAACCCGCCTGTTCGCAACAAACAAAAAACGGAAGGATTTTATCTCTTTCCAACGTTCGATGTTGCGCGAGAGATTTTCAATCTGGAACCCCCGTTCCTGCTCCGAGGAAAAGCACAGAGGACTTTCGTTTCAGAAGTTCCGATTCCTCCCGCTGGAGCTATTGATATTGGGATTTCGGATACTGAATTCTCTGCAATAGAAAAATATCTCACTGAAGCAAAAATCATGCTCGGCGTGTAACCTCAAGAGATTCGTTTAATTTTCCCACTAATACAGCCATCTATATAGCTGGAGAAAAAATGAAACACAGTGAACAGAATCCGTTTTATAAACGGACACATTCAAAGACTGGAAAGATAATTGCCGCGGTCGTTATAATCGAGCGTGGTATTCCGATCGCTATCAGAAATGATGAAAACAACATCGATGAATTCAAGAAACGTGTTGCGTCAATCGATAGATTGATCATCGGAAAAATCGGCCGGTTGAAACACGTCAAAAAACGTTGCCTGAAGCGTTTCGCGTGGAATGCACTGGAAGAAATTATGGCTCAGTGCAGAAAACAGAACCTTATCGTTTACCTCGATAGAGAGTTCATTCTTTCCGGCTCTGTGTCACAGGCAATGCTTGCACGGAAACATATTACAGGCCTGACAATGCCGAAAGGTAGGACTGACTCGGAGGCAAATCAGGTCTGGTTTATTGATCTGGTCCGAAGTACTTTCCGTGGATGGTGTTCCATAGCCAACAGGTGTGCTGAATCAACGGAATCGATTGAAGCAACAATCCAGAAAGGGGATATTGAAAAATGAACAGTTTGATCGAAAGAGAAAAATGTACCCGTTGTGGGGAACCTGCGATTTTCATTGTAAACAATGATGTCAAACCAGTTCGACTCTGCAAAGGTTGTCTGGCCACTTTCGACAAGTTGTTCAACGAACACACTGCCGGATCGCCTGACAACAGTCTCGCGAGTCTCGGCCGTGCCACCGTCAAAGTCATTCACGATATGGACTAAAGAAAAAAAAATGAAAAACGAAAACAATGGTCGATTGATGATTGAGGCTCAAATGGTTCGGGAAGAAATCAAAACGGAAGTTCTTCCCGAACTGGAAACGGTTCTCTCAGCGCCTTATGGCGTGATGGATTCAAAAACATTCGCCGAAATTGTGGCAAGGGTCAGGACCAAAGCGGAAGCAAGAGTCGAAGATTGGCTTCAGACGATCGAAATTCGTTTCGGCCGTGATTTTCATCGGGTACTCCGGGAATCCTTCGGAATCGATCTTGAACAGTTCGGAATCACCGGCAACGTTGACGGGGTTCTCAAAGAGTTACAGCGGGCCCGTGATGTCTTCGGACTGGATCGGGATACTCTTCAGAGGAAAGCATTCATGGACGCTATCTTTAAAGAGGGATTTCCTCCGATCTGTGACCATGAGCAGATCTTTGTCATGATGCTCGGCAAAATGCACGGTCTTGTTGTGTATTTTCTTTTTACTGACGGCGGCCAAATGGAACTCAGCCTCTTCATAGAAACCATCAACGATTAATGGAAGGAAAAAATCATGAACCTCAATGGGCCTTTTGACAATTGGTGGACAAAAGACCACCCAGACGCCGCTAAAGAATTCAAAGCACAGTTCGGTCGTGAACCTGCTACCGACAAAGAATTCCTCAATTTCATGTGTGATAGAGAAGAAAAGGCGAATCAAGAAAAACGACTGAAAGAAATCGATTGCTTTAAAAAGGTTATCTGTGCTCTTTGCAGCCACAATACTGTTTGTCGGCTGATGGCGACATATGCCGAAGGGAAAGAAGACTTTTCCTGTACGAGCTTTTCGGTAAATTCGAATCACCCGGAAATCATCGACACGGACACTCTTAACATGTATGGGTATCCGATGGGATATGTTTGCCAAAATCCGGCTCAACTCGGAGGAGGCTATTTCCAGCCTCAGGAATCCAAAAATCCGAACTTTCGGCGGTCTTTCGCCCCCGGCAACAACATCTATGTCAGCCTGAAATTTCTCCGGCTCTTCGATCTGAAAAGAACATCGGCCAAGTCGGACACATCGTCTAAGACTTCGACAAAATAACGAAGCTATTCAGTATACACTAGGGGGAATTTAATTCCCCCTAGTGTATTATTTTTTTTAATAGCACCATACGACCTTATTATGTCGAATGAAAAAGTGACTCTTACAGTTAAACTGACTTGCCACCACTCGGATTGATGGAGAAAAGGTTACACATTGATTTTCATCAAATTCAACAGACCAATGCGGTTGAATTGATTTCATTAGAGTAACTCCAAGGATTTCAGTACATCCACATGGACATCTTAGATAAGCCCACTTTGGATGTTGTTGTGTCCCAATAATGAAAATCTCATTTTCATTTGGTAATCCAGCATTTTCCATTGACTCAAAGAAAATAGGTGTTTTGTAGACAACCTCATTCATTTTATCAACCTCTGGCAAAAAAGAGAATAATCCGAATAGTAACAAGGATCGGCCAAAAGATCGCTCCAAGAATACTTAAGAACGGATGTTTCTGTCCGAAAGCTCCGAACAATCCAATAAGCAAGATATATATCTCAATTGCAAATCCCACATACAGAACAGCCAAAATTGACAATATAGCAATAATCCAACTCATATCTTTTTCCTTTCAGAATCTTCTTTTTTCTTCATTTCTCGAATGATGTCATCAAAATCAAGTTTATATAAAACTTGAGTAATAAAGAAAACCCGAACTGAATCAATGGTTAACAGTTTGATACAAACTGTCGCAATAATCAAAAGTAATTTATTTTTTACATAGTTCATGAAAGCATTTCCTTATATAAAGAAATAACCCAATCAAACACACAATGTTGATTAGGAACAACACAATGCACGGTAATACAAAATCAAACTCGTTTTCTTGAATAAGCTTGTATTCTGCATTTTGTTTCGATGTCTGTGCTTTCTTCGCTTGTGTGTGTACGATACTTCTAACTGCTGCACCGAAATCTTCATCTTCAGGTTTCTTCTTTTCCAGTACTCTGGTTTTATGTCCAAGGACAATATCATCCGCTGTATTGTTCTTGATTGTATTTAAATCATCTTTATTTTTTTCAAGAATTTGGACTGCAGATGAATACTCAGGTTTTGATTCTTCCTCTGTTGTCTGAGGAAAGATTGACCCACAGCTGGTCAATATAAAACAAATAAATAGTGCTAAAATAACACGCATAACAACTCCTTTCAATGGGTTTAGGGAATGGCCATAACATGTTATGATAATTTAACCTTGGAGATTACTATGTCAATACTCTGTGACTCTCTATTTTCACCAAAAGAAGATTTACTTCAAGCTTTGCTTGAAGATGATTTTCATTATTTTCAAATACAAACTTCTCTTCACGAAACCCTTGCTCACTACAGTCAGGAAGATCTTATTGTTGATCTACTTTCAATGGAATCTTGGTCCGGCGGTTATGAAGGATTCATTCAAAACTCTTGGTTCAATTTTACACAGTTCATTAAGAAAATAATCCGATATGTTAAAACCATGTTAGATCATTTCTTCTCTGGTATTAATCGAAAGAAACGTTATCTGGAATCCAAAAAGATTTCTATCATCAGAGATAATTCAGTCAACTGGAGTAATCTAAAAGTTCCAGTGGAAGGAATCTATTTCAAACAGGAAGCTTTTCAAACTGTTTCTTCTCTTTGTACTGCAATCCAGAGTTTTTTAAATAAAGCATTCAATGATCCGAAACTAGATTTTGATGTATCAAGTGATTTGGAACAATGGGATATAACCTTCAGCAATGGTAGTCTCAGATACAATCGGTTACCAGGATCTCTTGTTACAAATTTCTTTTTGAATTCAGCTTTATTTGACAAGAGAACTGAATCTCTTGAACGAAAAAAGTTTGACAAAAATTCAATTCTTTCCTCTATTGATTTTCTAATCAATAGTCTTGAATACAGTAATAAGAAAGATTACCTTTTTATTGCCTTCAGGGATGCGATGGAACGATTGATTCGAACTGCTTCTCTGAACGACGATAAGGCAGATCTGTCCAGATTCAGAAATAATGCAAAATCCATTGCTACGCTTGTTTCCTTCATGACCGAACTCATCATCAGGAGTTCAAATCAAATGATCAAAATCATTAAGGTGCTTGAAACACCAGAATTAGCAAGTCGTGCAAACAAAGTTGCAATATAAAAGATAGGTAGGGTGGAAAT
>Ga0172378_10007335_pt1 | contig 10261 bp, 11 predicted proteins | sample GrowelOW332metaG_FD_119755 | JGI IMG/M metagenome (GOLD analysis project Ga0172378, IMG submission 119755) | Groundwater microbial communities from an aquifer near a municipal landfill in Southern Ontario, Canada - Pumphouse #3_1 metaG | ecosystem: Environmental > Aquatic > Deep subsurface >... | reverse complement strand
TTTTCTTTTAATATTTGAATTTTTTCTTTTGTCCATTTTTTATTTATATAAATACCTCCAATCAAAATTGAAGATATTTATCTCTAATTAAATCTTCCCTCGGTATTATCTTCCGACCTTTACGGTTAAGACCTCCACCGATATGGTTCGCTAATAATGATATACATTACTGTATAAAACGGCACACATTTTACCAAACATCGTTGTCGCAATATAGGCTTTTTCATTTTTAGAAAGAGTAGGGAATTTTGCTCCTACTGCATCCATTACATCAGCAAAATCACGTAATTGTCCTTGCGAATCTGTTGCTTTAATACCTATTTGTGAAAGGGCTAAAGTCACATCATTTAGCTTTGTCGAATCCTCTTCATTAAATCCTGTCTTTTTTATACTTTCGTATCGGCTAATTACTGAATTCAAGCTTCGTCCAATTGTACTAGCCGATTCTCTTGTAACTGAACTAATTGTTGCACAAACTGTTACTTTCAGCTTCCGCTTACTGACCATAATATATGATTTAATAATATTAGATATCATGGCGAGTAGGAATTTCTTCCTACTTCTGCATCTTCATTTTTAGGCTATGAATGCAGATCAGACTATATCATATTCCTAAAATAATAGGAATGTTGGCGTGACCATAATGTTACCATTATAATACATAGTCGTTACGGATTTTAGTATTAATATAATTTAAAAATTCCTCCATTTTAGTATTTAAATTAAAATAAATATCATTTTCCCAAATAGAATAAAAATTATATCCTAATTTATTTTTGATAATTTTATATCTTCTAATGTCTTTTTGTTTATTTTTTATTTGCATATCATTTAATGGTTTTAAATTATCTTTATCTCCATATTTATTAGGATTTGCGTGCCAGTAATCACCATAAACTTCTAAAATACAATTAAAATCTGGTAAGAAAAAATCTGCAATTAATATATCATTGATTACATATTGTGGTATAAAATTTATATTGTTATTTTGAAGATATTCCAAAACCATTAATTCAGGTTTTGTATATTTAGTTTTTTGTTGTGAAGAAGTTTTTGTTCCTTGTTTTTTTAATCTATTATTAACATCTTCTTGTTGAGTATAGACTGTTGATAACCATTTACTATGACATTTTTTTGAGCAAGTATGAGAAGATTCAGAACGTCTTTTATGAGTTTTATATTCTTTACCACATATTTCACATTTTTTTGTTACTTTAGTATCTTTTGCTTTTGCGGCACACTCATTTGAACAAAATCTTTTGCCTCTAGTCACTTTACCATTTAAAGTGACTATTTCTTTACCACAATAATCACAAATAATATGTACTATTGCTTTATTAGCATTATATTTATCTTTACAATCTCTACAACAAAATTTAGATGTATCTTTTTTATAATTACTAACTTTATATTCTTCCCCACAATTTAAACATATTTTTATAACCTGCGAATATTTCTTGCTATTTTCCCCTGACATTAATATACTTTGCATTTTAGATTTACATTCTTTACTACATGTTATATATGTTTGTTTACCATTCATTTTACGATTGTATTTTGAAATTTTTATATCAAACTCCTTACCACAACAATCGCAATTATATTTAACTAATGTTTCCATAATTATTTTTATATTAATACTAATCTTATCCTCGGAATCGACCTGCCTATAGGTTTTTTCCCGATAAAAGCCAACTTATTCGATATACATTACTGTATAAAGGGACTACCAGTTAATCCACGATGCACTTTTTTCCAAACTTATATTTGAATTATCTGATGCTGAAGCTACGCGTTGGAGGGCTTCACCAATCTCGGAAGCATCACTTGCGGTTGTATCCAAACTGTTACTTTCATGGAAATAATATCCACTACTGACCATAAAACAAATTATGGTGAATAGGAATTTCTTCCTATTTCTGCACCTTCATATTAGCAAAATTATACGTGCAGATCAGACTATATCTTCATCTATAAAGGGGTATTATAGATGTTTGGCATAGCCATAATGTTACCATTATAGCGTTTAGTCGTTACGGGTTTTATTTGTGATTTAATTTAATAATATACAGCCATATTTATATTTATTTAATAAATTCCATTGTTTTTTCTAATTGTTTATAAATATCATTTTCCCAAATCATATGTACTTTGAATCCTTCTTTAGTTAAAAAATCCATTTTTATTTTATCTTTTTCTCTAGTTTTTAATTGTTTTTCTGTTAATTTATCATCTGTGTATTTCAAAGGATTACCATGCCAGTAATCTCCTAATACTTCTATAACCATATTTAAAGAAGGTATGAAAAAATCCACAACAAATCTATCACACATAGGATGTTGTGGAATACACGCAATATTATTATTTTGTAGATATTCATAAACAATTAACTCTGGTTTAGTAAACTTATTTTTTTGTTTTAATTGAGAATTTATACCTTGCTGTTTAAGACGTTTTTGATTTTCTGGAGTTTTACTTAATACTTCGCTCCAATATTTATCTTTACACTCCTTACTACAATATTTCGCTCTGCCTTCTTCCCATGCGGGTCTTTCAAATTCTTTACCGCAATATAAACAATTTATTTTTATATTGCCTCTTCTATAATTTGGATTATTTTTTCCTTTAAATGCCTTGCTATCATAATCAAATCTACATTGTTTAGAACAAAATATATTTTTCTTATGTTTTATTACGCTTTCATGTAATAAAATCTCTTTACCGCAATTAGCACAATGATATGTGTTTTTAGGCCTAGAATTCTTATTATTTTCTCCTCTTAAAAATTCACTTTGATATTTATGGTAACATTCTCTACAACAAAAATTATGCTCTTTAATATAACTTGGTCTTTTCTTAGCAATTTTCCCACAATAATCACATATATATTCTATTTCAACCATATAATCACCCCTGATTTATACGGTTGTACAATTATTTAATTAATCACAAATAATCTTCCCTCGGTATTATTCATTCCTGAAGTTCCACCGATATAGCCAAATTTTCACTTGTAACTCACGCTACAAGGGGGCAATTTAGTCTACCCAACAACGCAAATATATCAATAATTTTAGTAACGCTCTCACCAGTAGCATTTGCAGTAGCAGTAACAATCTTATTTGAATCCTCAAGAGATATAGAAGAAATCTTGGCATATTCAATAATACTTTTCATTCTTTCTTTTACTTGAGAGTCATCTAAACCTTGCCGATAAAGATCAGCGGCTTGGGATGCAACTTCTTTTGTAGTAACACTCATTTCTTTTGCTAAATTATTATAAGAATTAGCGAGCTTTGTTACTTCGGTTTGTGTATATCCTGTTACAATACGGATTTCGTTGAGTGCATTATCAAGATCAGTAATATAAGAAATAGATTGTCTTAGTAATCTGAAAGGTGCAAATACTAAAGTTGCAGCCGCACTCCAAATGGCTAATTTTCCTAAATCTTTCATAAAAGTAGTAGCAACACTATCAGCCGCACTATTTATCCGAGTAATTTCTGCTCTTGCACCTCTTACGGAAGTGGATAATTGGGAAAATTGTAAATTTATTTCTCTAACGGATCTTCCCCCTACAGTTCCGAATCTTGCAATTTCTTCTGTTAAACTACGCATTTGTGCCTGAATTTCAGGTCTTGCAAATACCGTTTCATTACCAATCTGTAAATTGGCTAGTCTATTTGACATATTCCCTTGATATAAAGAAATATCATTGGCACTTAATGTTCTAGTATTTGTTGTGGTCATTATACGTTGTAAATCTTTATATTTGGCAATTTCAATTTCTAAACTATTTATATTTTGAATTATATTTCTTCTTTGTTCGTTAGAAAGATTAATATTACTTGCTCTTACTTGATCTATTACTGTTTTAATTTTATTATATTCAGCAGTTAATATTGCTAAATTTTCAGCATTTTTTATTCCAGTAACAGGAGATGTAAAACCGGATTTTAATTTATTTATTTTATTTTCATAAAGCTGTAGTTTGTCTAATGTTTTTTGGATATTTGATCCGGCATTTCTATCAATTAAATTTTCACCAGTAAAAATATAACCTCTTTGAATGCTATTACCAGACTGTATTTTTCCCATATTAAATTTAAGTTTTTCTATTACTCCATTAGCTTTTGTTACATTAGCAATAAAACCAATTATCTCTTGTTTTGAATTTTTTAAAAAATTAACATCTACATCGCCAAGCGATTTAAATTCTCTTTTAACCCGTTCAACAATATTAGAAGAAGATATAAAAAATTGTCTTCCTTCTGCTTCTAATTTTTCTCTATTAAAAATTTGTTCTGGTTTTACTGCCATCTTTGAAATTTGAGAACTACTTAAAACATATCCTGAATTTGTACTAACAACTCCACTTTTACTTAATTTTGATATTTCAGCTAAATTAAATTTAACTTTTTCAAGTTGATTGTTAGCAGATTTTATATTTGCATTAAACGATTGAATACTACCACTTGAATCTTTTACTATTGCACCTAAATCAAATTTTTTGCCATTAAAAGCACCTCGTAAATATTTTTCAACATCTTCAATTGTTTTCATTACACCTTGTTTATATTTTATACCTTGCTGTTTTAAATCTGCTTCGTTGAAAATATTTATTTTATTGGTGCCAGTTTGTCGTGTTGCTTTTTTAATTTTATCCATAATGTCATTAATAACTGTTAAACTAGTAGGATCTATTTTAAGTTTAACAGAAATTGCTTTTGTTATTTTTTCAGATAATTTATCTACTTGGAGATTTAAATCTGCTGCTGTATTTGAAATTAAAGCTTTAACTAATATATTTAAAGAATCCGACATTGTTTATCGCTCCTTTCTATAGAAATAAAAAAGACATAAGAAAGGAGAGATAAACAATGTATCTCTCCTTATATTTTATATTAATATTCTATTAAATAACAACCATAAAAATAACGCCTAGATTTAGGCGTTATTTTTATTATTATTTATTTACTCTTTGATTCTCCCATTCTTTTTGTTGTTGTTGGGCTTCCCATTTTTTAAAATCTTGGTCTTGTCTATTAGTTCTATTTTCATATTTTGTAGTAGTACTAGAGCTAGAATCACTACAACCCACAATGCCAACCAAACAAATAATAACCAAAAGGGAAATTGTCAATAAAAATTTGAATTTAATTTTAAATTTATTCATAATAACTAACCTCCTTGTATTAATGATATAATATATAAATTGTTTATGCAAGAGAAATTAGTTATATATAAAAAACGTGAACCCCTATTTATAAACCCCACTATATCGCCATTCTCAAATCACGAAATTAACACCAAATGGGAGATTTATTCGGTTTTTATATTTAATCAATAAATGCTTCATCTGCATCGTCTGTGTCCTCGCGAATTACATATATTTTGGTTGTCTCTTGGGACTCATGTCCTAATAATTTACGGGCTGTTTCCATCGTTTTGCCACTATGTACTACCAAATTTGTAGCCCTAGACTCTCTAAAAAGATGAGGATGTACTCTACGTCCAACAATTTCAGCAAACAAAGTACTACACCAACGATTAAAAGTATTAGCGGAAGTCTGATTTATTTTACCCCTATAATGGGAAATAAAAACATAAGGGCAATTATCTTCACCCCGTACTTCTAACCATTTCTTGATCGCTTCCATTGACTCTTCGTTGAATTCCAATTTCCTAACCTTGCCTAATTTTCCTCGACCTTTACACCTCGTATCATGACTTTTATATTTAGTCATTTCAACTTCTGCCTCATTACCTTTATCATCTTTTACTTTTACCATTTTAACTATAGGTTCATAATTAATAACTTCTTTTAAAAGTAACCTTGCTTCTTCACGCCTACAACCAGTAAAATATGTATATTTCACATAAGCTAGTTTTTGCCATTCTTCACGTTTTTCTAATTCATCACAAAGTAATTTATATTCATCTGGATTTAATGGTTCTTTTTTATGAATAAAACCAGTAATAGGAATTTTTATAGACTTGTTTATGTAGTTTCTGAAAGTAGGGAAGTCATCTTCATAATAAACCATTATATAATTATTTAAATTGCTTACAACAGATCGCTTGAGTCTTATTGTTGAATCAGACGCACCATTGCTAGAAACCCAATTTTGATAACGCAAATAATCTCTACTTTTGATTTCAGTCACTTTCTTATCATTGCAATAAGTTTTAATCCAATATGCAAATATTCGCAGATTTGATTTATATTGAGCAAAAGATTTGGGACTTAAATGTACAGCAGAATCTAAATATTCAGTTATCATAATGCGATTAAATTTATTGCATGACAACCACATATCTTCTGTTACTTCTATTATTTTATTTGCTATTTCAGTCATTATAATCACTTCCTTATATTCTATACATAATAAAAGAGCAGGGGATTAATAAAAATCCGATGCTCTTTAAATAAAACTTATTATTTTTACACCAAACCGCTATTCTATTAAACTATTTTACTGAACCAATACCTAATCTTGTTTTTAAAGCACTTTTCATAGTTTCGATATGTAAATTCTTACTTCTAATTTCTTCTCTCGTATTTTCTATAAATGACCTTGATTTATTCCAGACTGTATCTTTATCGCCATATCCATATTCTATATTAAAAGTCAACGATTTATTTGTATCTATATCTCCATACCCCTCGTGATTGTATGCCCAAGGATGGTTAAAATCATTGTTATTTACTACTTCTAAAACTCCATCACCAATTAAATGAGAATCCATACGTTCTTCATCTCCAAGAGAACCATTTTGCAAATCCCTACGCTCATATTCTATTGGATTAGGGTAAACATCGTAAACATCTGTTTTTACGTGTTGCGAAATTTTTTCTTTAATCATTTCAGACATTTCTTGTTTGAGGACAGAGTTTATTTGTTTTTGAATTTCTGCTTCGAGTGCCGAAAGACTACTAAAATTCTTATCTGCCATTCTCATCATCTGATTCAATTAAATCTACACTATCCAAAACAATTTTATTTTTCGTTACATCTTTTAATTCATTCGTAATTTGATCATCTTCCATAAATTTATTTAAATTCATATTAAACTTCTGTAAATAGTCGTTGATTTTTGTGATTTCGCTTTCTGGGATTTCTTGCATAATACTCTCGAAGATGCCCAAATCAATAAGTGAATTGATTAAATTAAGTTCTTCATTTAATTTCAGATTATTGGGGATGTCCAAATTCGTAAATTCACGAATTATTAGAAACATATAATAACTCAATTTTACACTCTCATCTAAATCGCCAAATTGTTTCAAATTATCAGATTTAATTAAACCATTAATCATCTTTTCAATTTTTGTTGTACGGAAAACCTGAGAAACTTCAACTTCATAGTCCTTACCGTTAACTGGTATAATTACCGCCTTGATAATAAATTGTTTATCGTTGGCTTGATTAATTACATTTAAATTTAATTCTGATTTATTTGATTTTCTAATATTATTTTTAACTTTCTTTGTATTTGCCATTTTATAATATTCCCCCAATAATTTAATAAATTATATTGCACATTGTAAATTCTTGATCTCTTTATCTAATATTTCTTCAATATTATCGAAATCCCAATAGGGGATTCTCAATAATTTTATATTATGTTTTTCTGCATATTCAGTTTTTAATCTATCATGTTCTTGCTGTTTCCTTAGTCTTTCTTCAGCATATTTTATTGGTTCATTTTTATATAATTTAATTGCTTTGTAATGAAATTCACCATCATATTCAATTAAAAAGTTGTATTGAAGATTCGGTAAATAGAAATCATAAGAAAGTAGTCCGTTATTTAATCCAACAAGGTCTTTGAATTTCTTTTGTGTAATATAATATTTATATTTTTCTTTAAAAATATCATCTAATATTTTATAATCCTCATCATTAATTTTCATAAATTCTTCATTTATAAAATACTTGCTAATTCTATCTTCACCTTTAGATTTATTACATTCAGGGCAACCAATTTTCCAACCATTATGCCTACTTCCAATTACGGCTTTCCATTCATACCCACACTCTTTACACTTCCACCATACTTTTTGACTACTTCCAGGAGTATATTCTTCTGGTTTTTTCTTATTTTTCTCATAATTCCATTCCTCACAAAGTTTTGGATTACAAATTAATAAGTTATAATCCTCTGAAGGATATTTACCATCACAATATGGACAACCATTATTAAGATTCGACCTATTACTTATAGTAGATTGCCATTCATGTTTAGGATTTTTGCTACATTTCCACCATACTTTCTTACTACTTCCGTAAGTCACATCATATGGTGTTAATTCATTATTTAATGTAGGATGCCATTCTGATGCTATATCTGGTCTTTTAGTTGCTAAACAATTAGATAACCCCACTTGTTTTGCTGGATTACAACAATAAGGACACGATTGACCTTGGGAAATTGCACCCCAAGTTATTTCAAATTCTTCTTTGCACCCATCTTTTAAACATTTCCATTTAAGTTTTTTATTATTTCCTTCATATTCTTCACTTAATAATTCAAATGGTTTATCATTTAATTTGCACCATAATTTTATATTTTGAATTGTATATGGATTTGTTTTATTAAATTTATCTGGTAAAATATTTTTGGTTAATCTACCTAAAACAGTTTTATAAAAATAACCAAAATAATCTTTTAAAATAATATAATGAACATTACCTTTATATCCTTCAGAAATATATTCATATTCTAACTTTCGTAAAATTTTATTAAATTCTTTTTTATTTCCTTCTATAATACCGCTACATTTTTTACATTGCCTTTGATTTCCATATTTAAAATTACTAAAACTAGCATAAAACAATTCTCCACATTTACACTGAATGCTCAATTTAGAATTAGAATTTTTATAATCACTTAATAATAATTTGCATTCACTTTTACTTTCAATTTCTATAAAATATTTTATATCTTCTAATCTTTTTGTCATTATTCCTCCAATATTTATATTAACACTTTAATTATACTTTAAACTTACTACATTGTAAATCCTGAATTTCTTCTTGATAAGGACATCCTGCCACACATTTTTTATGTATATCACATAATTCATCGTTTTTATTTGTATATTTTTTACATTGTTCACATTTGGATTTAAAGATTTGATATTCTTCTTGTGTGTCAAATATACCAACACCATGTTCGTTAATAATATCTACAATGATTTCAGTCCTTGGGTGATCTTTGCTATATCCACATCTAAGAGTTAATTCTTCTATATGCCAATAATTATCATCTTGAACGAATCCACCTTCCACCATACCATCTAAAATGAATTTAGGAACAGTATTATCTGTGTCAGCACGAATTTTGGTTTTGATGTAAGTAATAAATTTCATATTACATTTATTTATTTTTTTATCTTTATAGCCATTTACATCTACGAACCATATCATGAAGTCCTTCCAATTTTGCTTTGTTTGATTCATTTGAGGACGAAGCATGACCATCCATTTATTAATTGACGGATGAGTAGGGGAGTCAATAGGTTTCTTTTTTCGTTTTGGATATTGTTTGAAATAATAAGTATTATATCTTTCTAACACTTCATTATCTATTACTAATTTAATTTCTGAAATAATAACTTCTCCTTTCCCTTTACTAATAAAATTTATAATTACCCCATAAAAAATAAAACCCCTGTAAAAAATACAAGGGTAATTAATTAATTTCTTAATATTAAGTACTAGTAGATAATTTTGGATCAAAATACTCAGTCCAAGTAGAATCACTATCAAAAATTAAATGTTTTCCAGTATCACTTTCTAAAAGTCTTGCACCAATATCTACATCTTCTTTTGTATCAGTAGATTTACAAATGTATTGGATCTCTTTATTGACATTACCAACATATTTAAACGCCATAAATTTTCCTCCTTTATTAAAAATTCACAAAAAATAAATCCCAATTTCTAGGTGTTTACAACCATCAAATATTTAATTAAAATCAAACTATGATTTTGTAATGTTATTGGAAAAAAGAAGGTTACATATTCTTAACTAAAAAATATATAACCTTCCAAAACTAATTCTATAATATTAAATTTATTTATTTTATTATTTTATTATTTCATTAAACGCTACAATTAACATCTACAAAATCTTTAATGTTAGCATCTGTTTTCAAAGAAATGGTTATTTTAGTTGTCCCACTGGCTATCCATGTAATTTTTCCTGTTGTATCTACAGTAGCACTTGCAGGAGCACCACTAACAAAGTCAAG
>Ga0172378_10007334_pt1 | contig 10262 bp, 9 predicted proteins | sample GrowelOW332metaG_FD_119755 | JGI IMG/M metagenome (GOLD analysis project Ga0172378, IMG submission 119755) | Groundwater microbial communities from an aquifer near a municipal landfill in Southern Ontario, Canada - Pumphouse #3_1 metaG | ecosystem: Environmental > Aquatic > Deep subsurface >... | reverse complement strand
TAATGTATTAATTTTCAATACATTAAAGTTGCAACATTCTTCGCTGACCACCAACTTCTTAAGGACTCATAATTCGTCGAACTCACGTTAATATTAAAGTAAAAACATTAGAACAACATTCATTTCATCTTCCTCGAAAACGGATTTAGACAAAAAGACTAATCTATTCATCGTCATCCTCACTACCTATCGTGAGTTTTCTAAGATCATAATATGAACCGTTATAGATATTGAAATCCACATAACCTTTTATACCCGGAAGATGCCCAGCATCTGTATGCTGCCAAAATTTCCAGGCACCTCTATACTCAACTTTCGGCACGTAATAATGCGCTATCCAGTAAGGATAATCATTAAAAACCGGCGCACTCAAGTATTTCTCCTTAAATGTATAATAGGTATAAAGAATTGGCTTCGCGTGATATTTATCTTCCACAATATGCAACCATGTCAATATATCCCGCTGAAAATCTTCAACGTCAACACCTGCTGGGGCATGTTCAATATCCAAGACCGGTGGTAAATCACCATCTTCCAAATGTACCTGTTTCAGAAAATAATAGGCTTGCTCTCGAGCCGATGACTTATTGCTCCAAAAATGATAAGCCCCACGAATAAATCCATATTCTCGAGCCTGATAGAAATTGTCATTAAAATTTTCGTCTAAGCTTGAAGATCCTTCCGTAGATTTCACGATAATAAATCTAAGGGGGCATCCACCTATCATGGCTTGCTGCAATTCTTCCCAATCTATCGTGCCCTGATAATGAGAAATATCAATGCCATGAATCTCATAACCTTCCGGATAATTCGCCTCTCCATAGAGGGCCCTCCAGCGGAAACCTGTAGGTCCAACAAAGAAATGATAAAACACCCAGATGTAAATAATGATAATTCCAGCACCTCCTATCCAATAAGCCCAACGGGGGTATCGCCTAAAGAATGCTGGAAGATGAGAATGAGCGTGACTATTCGCTCGACGATGTCCTCCGGACTTCGTTGAAGACCTTTTTCGATTTGTCGCCTTACGATTAGTCACCATCATTTGAAATATCAGAGATTACTTTTTACCCTGCTCAAGAGCGAGGGTAAAAGTAGTACGGTCTGCTACAGAAGCTGGTCCCCAATACTGGATTGGCCCAGGATAAGTGTAGCAAGTTTGTTTTGCCCACTGATCTCTTTTCTGAGCAAATGCCTTAAATGGAGCACCATCCAATTCAACTAAAGCCTTACGAATAACTGGTTTTATCTCACCATTACGACGTTCCATATTCATCATCATAGTGATTGGCACGCCTCCGGCCTTCCATGCGTCAGTAGGCTCACTGAGATTTTTCACAATAGCCATATAACCAGTCTTGTCATTGGCAATCAACTGAGCAGCACTTGCTCCAAGTGCATAACAGTAATCAGCGTCAAAATTTGAAGGTGCTGCACAACGACCCTCGTATCCGAAGAAATGATGCAGAGCGGCGAACTTGCCAACAAATTTGTTTTCTTTTTTCCACTCAGCAAGTTTAGCACCCACCATATCCGAAATAAGCTTTTCTGTTTCAATAAGTGAAACCTGTACATTTCCGTGAGGATCACGATCAAGAGAAAGCTGACGGGCTACTTCTACCGGCAGCGTCTCAAATGTTTCAGCATTTTCCTTTGACAGATGGGCAACAATGTACTTCTTTTGCTCATCAACTTCCAAATTCTTGTATTCGGCTCCATGAGCAGCCAAAAGATCGTTGAGTTCATTGATAAGACGGCCAATAGAAGGGATAAATTCTATCAAACCTTCTGGTATGAGAACCACGCCGAAGTTATTTCCTGCAGCAGCGCGCTGGGCAACAGCCGTAGCAATTTGCTCAGCGATCTGATTCAAAGTCATGTCCTTCTTCTCTATTTCTTCTGAAATCAAGCATATATTAGGCTGTGTCTGAAGAGCACACTCGAGTGCTATATGAGAGGCTGACCGACCCATCAGCTTGATAAAATGCCAGTATTTACGGGCAGAATTGGCATCACGCTCAATATTACCAATCACTTCTGAATAAGTCTTTGTAGCTGTATCAAAGCCGAAAGAAGTCTCTATCTGATCGTTTTTCAGGTCACCATCAATGGTCTTAGGCGCTCCTATCACCTGAACACCATAGTTTTTGGCTGCATAATATTCAGCCAATACGCAGGCATTCGTATTAGAATCATCACCACCAATAATCACAATAGCCTTGATATTGAGCTCACGGATAATCTCAAGGCCTTTCTCAAACTGATTTGTCTTCTCAAGTTTTGTGCGACCGGAACCTATCATATCAAAACCACCAGTATTCCTGTACTGATCGATAATATCCGATGTAAGCTCCAGATACTTGTGATCAACTAAGCCGCCAGGTCCCATGAGAAACCCATAGAGTTTATTCTCTGGGTTAAGTTTCTTCACTGCATCAAAAATTCCACTGATCACATTATGACCACCTGGAGCCTGACCACCTGAGAGAATAACGCCTACGTTCATTTTCTGAGCATTATCCTTCTCACCAGGAACAAACTCTACGAGAGGCATCCCATAAGTGTTTGGAAACAACTTTTTGATTTCTTCCTGATCACCTACACTCTGAGTAGATTTGCCTTCCTTCACCTTTACGGCGCCCTGAAGGCCCTTTGGCAGTTTTGGCTGATAAGCAGCTCTCTCTTTCTGCAAAAGACTTTTTTCCATTTTTACCTTTTTAATTTAGTAATATCTATATATATTTTCTTCTTTAGCCCTGCTATTTATCTTTGTGTAAAAGACTGCTTTTTATATTGCAACAAACGACTTTGTACAAAAATCCATTTTTAAAAGTTTTCTCTCAAAAACAACTTCTTGCTTGCGCAAAGTTACTAATTTTCCTTGAAAAATGGAAAGAAATGAGAAAGAAAACATGGTTTTAAAACATTTTTTTCAAATATCTCTTTGCTTTTCCCATTTTTTTTCTATCTTTGGAGAAAATTATTATTTGAAGTCATGAGTAACAAAAGAGATTTAAAACGAACCATCAACTACATTTGCAGCGATCTCTTCGCTGAGTGCGTTGCCGCCTCCCTCTATTCAGCAAAGCCTGACAAAGAGGATGTGAAAGCTTTGCTGACATCTATCATAACCATTCATTCTGACTGTACCAAACGCATATCGCATCCTGAACCAGGAATGAAAAAGAGTGCATATTATCAGGATTTGATTAAAAATTTCAACAAGCAAGTAAGTGAATTGGTCGACCAGATAAGTGCAATGAACTAAAAGGACTATGTGGAAAAAAATCTGTAATTGGATACTGTACAAAAAAATGGGATGGAAAAAGGATATTACCTTAGACTATCCCAATAAATACATTATATGCCTTGCTCCTCACACAAGCAACTGGGATTTCATTATTGGTGAATTGTACATGCGTTCAGAGGGAATTAAAATCAACTTTCTAATGAAGAAAGAGTGGTTTTTCTGGCCTTTAGGCCCAATATTCAAGGCTATGGGTGGAATTCCTGTATGGCGCAGCAAACACACGAGCATGACGGATAATCTTGCCAATGAAGCTATGAAGAGTCACTCTTTTCACCTCTGCATAACTCCAGAAGGCACCCGCACCCTTAATGCGGAATGGAAGAAAGGCTTTTACTATATTGCCTTGAAGGCAAAGATTCCCATACTGCTCTATGGAATGGATTATGAGAAGCGCCTCATCCAATGCACAAAAAGTATTATACCTACAGGCGAAATCGACAAAGATATGAAGGAAATCAAACTATATTATAAGGATTTCAAGGGTAAAGATCCAGAGTCGTTCACAATAGGAAACATTGAATAAAAATGCGCGAAAAGATTGTTTTGTCGATAATAAGTCTCTTTTGGTTAGGTTCTCTCGCCGTCTATTCACAAGAAACCACCTTTAGCGAAAACACGAAAAGAAAGTTGGATAACTATTTTCTAACCTATCGAGCAAAAAAGAATTCCTATCCACAACTTATCAGGATGACTGGTTATGACATCGACAACAACTCTAATATAGTAACTATTTATTCCAATGATTATTTCGCCTCGCAGAATTTTGACAAAGAATTAGTAGAAAATATCTATAAAAAGATAAGGAAGCTACTCCCGGGACCATACGACAAATACAAAATCAAAGTGGTAACAAATGGGATGACCATCGACCAACTTATGATTAAAGATAGTTGTAGAATTGGAGATATCAATCATCTTTGGGGAGACGTTGACTACAAAGGAAAGCCTTGGGTAAAGAATGTTTCCAAACCCAACAAAATCACACAAGGTCTTTATGACAGACACCTTTCTATAACTCCTAGCCACGGAATATATTTTGATCAAGGCAAGGAGACATGGAAGTGGCAACGTCCGAATCTCTTTTGTACCACAGAAGATTTGTTCACCCAGACTATAGTAGGACCCTTCTTGATACCTATGTTGGAAAATGCAGGCGCTTGTGTTTTCTCCGCTCGTGAAAGGGATTGGCAAACCAATGAAATCATTGTTGACAATGATGCTTCATGCGAGGGCTCCAGTTATCAAGAATATGACAATAAATACCAATGTGAAACTACCGGAAAGAAAGGATTTGCTTTTCATAGTGGAAATTATATAGATAATGAAAATCCATTTGAAGCCGGCACTGCTCGTATGATCAAAACTACGAAGAACAAGTCGAAGATAAGTTTCATTTCTTATAAACCGTGTTTCCCAGAAGATGGAAAGTACGCAGTATATGTAAGCTATCAGACACTACCGAATAGCATATCTGAGGCTGAATATATTGTATACCATAAAGGGCAAGAGACGCATTTCAGAATCAACCAGCAGATGGGTGGTGGCACTTGGGTGTATCTTGGATCTTTTGAATTCGATAAAGGCATTAGCGAATATAACAGAGTCGTCCTTACCAACCAGTCTTCGAGCAAAGGCATAGTGACTTCTGATGCCGTAAGGTTTGGTGGAGGTATGGGTAATATACAAAGAGGTGGTAATACGAGTGGGTATCCAAGAGCCCTTGAGGGGGCACGATACTCTGCTCAGTGGGCTGGAGCGCCCTATAGTGTCTATAGCAGTAAAAATGGCTTTGATGACTATGGCGATGACATCAACACCCGTTCCTATATGACCAATTGGCTGGCAGGTGGTTCCGTCTACGTTCCGGCACTTGACGGAAAGTGCGTCCCACTGGAATTGTCTTTGGCGGTTCATAGTGATGCTGGATTCTCTAAAAATGGAAAGGACATTATTGGAACACTATCCATCTGTACTACAAATTTCAACGACTGGAAATTAAACTCGGGAGTATCGAGAGCCTCATCAAAAGTCTTCTCCACGTCTCTCATCGATAATGTATGCTATGATATCTTCTATAAATATAAGAATTGGGCTAAACGATATGTCTTTGACAGAAATTATTCCGAGACTAGAAATCCAGAGATTCCATCCGCAATATTGGAAATGCTCTCACATCAGAATTTTCCTGATATGAAAATGGGGCAGGACCCAAACTTCAAGTTTACGATGGCAAGGTCTATCTATAAGACCATATTGAAGTATATAGCATCCCAACACGGGTGTCCCTATACAGTAGAGCCCTTGCAACCAAAAGATTTCAACATTAAATTTATTGATGGCAACAAAATAAAACTAAGTTGGACGCCACAGGAAGACCCTCAAGAAAATACCGCACACCCTACATCTTATAATATTTATACCTCTACAGGACAGAGCGACTTTGATAATGGTGCCAATACCGGTAATTCATCGACATCCTATAACATAGAGTTGGATCCAGATATACAATACAATTTCAAAATAACAGCTGTAAACAATGGTGGCGAAAGTTTCCCGACAGAAGTACTCTCTGCGGTTTTTCATTCACCGTCTGTCCCCACAATTCTTATTGTAAATGGATTCCACCGTCTTTCAGCACCTGCTGTCATAGATAACGAAACCGCCCAGGGCTTTGACCTCGATGCCGATCCGGGCGTATCTTATGGCTTGTATGCCGGCTGGAATGGTCGTCAGATTGATTTTGATAAGAGTAAAATGGGAATTGAAGGACCAGGAGGACTCGGTTATGGAGGTAACGAACTTGCCGGAAAATTCATAGCCGGAAATGATTTTAATTATGTGAAGACACACGCAGAAGCCATTGCAAGCAGCCATGAATATAACATTGTGAGCTGCTCAAGTTATGCTCTTGAGAGTGGAAAGGTCAATCCTCAAAACTATTCATGTATTGATTTGATACTGGGACTTGAGAAATATGCCCCTTATACTCTCAACTATTATAAAACCTTCACACCACAACTCCAAAAGGTACTTGCAGCATATACTGCCAACAAGGGATGCCTATTGATTAGTGGTTCATATATCGGATCTGACATGCAATCATCTGAAGAACAGAAATTTTTGAGTGATGTACTCAAACTGAGTTACTCCCCTACAGACAGCCTGACCAAAGATCCATCTATTAACGGACTTGGCTTAAATTTCTCTATCTATCGGGATTTAAACAAAAAACATTATTCGGCAAGCCATCCGGAAATTCTGCATCCTATTGAACCTGCTTATTGTGCAATGCAATATGCCAATGGTGCTTCTGCTGCCATTGCATACAAGGGAGCCAACAGCCGCACCTTTGTCCTTGGATTCCCATTTGAATGCATTACCTCCGAAGCTGCCCGAAATTCAATCATGCAAGGAATTATGAACTTTTTAATGAAATAATATTAAATCAAATGACTATGTATAAAATTCAAGCAAACCAATCTGGTACAAGAAGTATTGACATCAATGAATTGCACCTTCAAACAATCGATAAGTATGTCTTATTGAAAAATCTCGTTGACAGCAATGGCTTCATCGATGAAACCGTACTTGACAAATTGAAATTCAACGTTAGATCCATACTCGAATCAGAAGCAGGGAAAGACAAAAATCTACTTGATCTCTGTCTGGATGTTATCTATAACGTGAACATGAAGGCATTCGGACTTCACCAACTTGTGCTTCTGTACATCGAATGGAAGTCTAAACAGACAGAAGTGCCTATAGAAGAAAATACAACGAAATAAGCCAAAGACAATTGAAAGAATACGAACTGACTGATTTTCTTCCTACAACAAAAAAGGAATGCAAGCTAAGAGGATGGGATCAACTTGATGTAATCCTCTTCTCGGGAGATGCCTATGTCGACCACCCGTCGTTTGGCGCGGCTGTTATAGGGCGCGTCCTCGAGGCACATGGATATCGTGTAGCAATTGTTCCACAACCTGACTGGCATGGTGATTACCGTGATTTCAAGAAATTGGGCAAACCCCGCCTCTTCTTCGGTATTGCTCCTGGAGCCATGGACTCCATGGTAAACAAGTATACAGCCAATCGGAGGTTGAGAAGCGAAGATGCCTACAGTCCAGATGGAAGACACGACTGCCGACCAGAATATCCGACCATCGTGTATACGCAGATACTCAAAAAACTTTTCCCTGATGTTCCCGTGGTATTGGGAGGCATAGAGGCTTCGATGAGAAGACTTACTCATTACGATTACTGGAAAGATAAGGTGATGAAATGCATCTTGTGCGATTCGGGGGGCGACATCATTATCTATGGTATGGGAGAACATCCTATTCTGCAGGTATGCAAAGAGTTAGAAGAGGGGAAAAACATCAAAGATATCCGTGATGTTTCCCAAACGGTCTATCTAAGCAAGGAAAATGAAATACCAGGAGGTATTACAGCCGAAGACATAGTGCTTCATAGCCACGAAGAATGTTTAAGGAACAAGAAGGCGGAAGCCGAAAATTTCCGCTATATAGAGGAAGAGTCGAACAAAATCCATGCGCAACGGTTATTACAGGCTGTGGATGATGTTTATGCCGTAGTGAACCCTCCATATCCGCCAATGACAACAGAAGAACTGGATGCATCGTTCAGCTTGCCTTACACACGCATGCCCCATCCGAAATACAAGGGAAAGACCATTCCTGCCTATGAGATGGTCAAGCACTCTGTAAACATCCATCGAGGTTGCTTTGGCGGATGTGCCTTCTGCACGATTTCTGCACATCAAGGCAAGTTTATTACCAGCCGCTCTAAAGAGAGCATATTAAAGGAGGTGAAGCAAGTCATCGAGATGCCAGACTTTAAGGGTTATCTGTCTGATTTAGGTGGGCCCTCTGCCAATATGTATGGCATGGGAGGCAAGAACAAGAAAGCCTGCGAGCATTGTAAGCGCCCCTCGTGCGTTCACCCCGAAATATGTCCCAATCTAAATACTGATCATAGTAAACTCTTGGATATATACCGTTCTGTGGATGCTCTTCCGGGGATCAAGAAAAGCTTTATTGGTAGTGGTGTGCGCTATGATCTGCTCCTGTACAAAAGCAAGGATGAAAAAAGCAATGAGGCCGCCAAAGAATACACGCATGAATTGATATCCAGACATGTCAGCGGCAGGCTTAAAGTAGCTCCTGAACACACTTCAGACAAGGTTCTGAAACTTATGCGCAAGCCACCTTTCTCGCAGTTCTATGAATTTAAACGCATCTTCGACAAAATAAACCAAGAAGAAAACCTGCGGCAACAGATAATTCCTTACTTTATCAGCAGTCATCCCGGATGCCATGAAGAAGACATGGCCGAGTTGGCCACCATCACCAAGAATCTTGATTTTCATCTGGAACAAGTACAAGACTTCACCCCCACTCCTATGACAGTGAGCACGGAGACCTGGTATACGGGCTATGACCCCTACACCCTCGAACCGGTGTTCAGCGCAAGAACACAAAATGAGAAACTTGCCCAACGCCAATTTTTTTTCTGGTACAAACCGGAAGAACGGAGAAACATTGAGCAGGAGTTGAAACGCATAGGCCACCCTGAATGGATAAGCAGGTTGTATGATGGTCACGGAAAAAGTCATGTTGAATATGACCCGAAGGCCATTGGAAGTACCCCAGATATAGCGATAAGTCAAAGAAAAGATAGAAGAGACAAGACAAAATCATTCAATCCGAATTTCAATCATGCAAATAATAGAGCAAAAGATAGTAGGGAAACGAAGCCAGGAAACATGCGAAGACGGACTCGTAACGACCGATGATTTTATTGCCGTAATAGACGGAAGCACGAGCAAGAGTTCCATCCTAATAAGTCCAATGATGAGAAACGGGCGCTATTGCATGATTCTCATCACGGACTTCATCAAAAAAATGGATGTGGGTACTACATGTGCAGAATTTTGTGAACAGATGACCGCACTTATTCACAGTATGTATTTAGAGAAAAAAGCTAATATTGACCGCCTAAAAGAACATCCGGAAGAACGGCTGACTGCAAGTGCTATCATCTATAGCCGTAAGAAAAATGAAATCTGGATGATTGGTGATTGCCAATGCTTAACTGACGGAAAGTTGCATACGAACCCAAAACCACATGAAGAACAGATTGCTGAAAAGCGTTCAGAATACATAAGAAAAGCTTTAGAGAAGGGGCTGTTTGTGTCTGATTTTCAAATAGTTGACGAAGGAAGAAATGCTATTCTTCCGGAGTTAATCCACAGTTGCACGCAGCAGAATCTAACTTTCTCGGTAATTGATGGTTTCAGAATACCAACTGACAAGATAAAAATCCTGCAGGCGGGCACAGAAAACATCTTGGCAAGCGATGGCTATCCTTACTTGAAAAACACGCTGAAAGAAAGTGAGGACTTACTCCACAAGCAGCTCAACGATGACCCTCTCTGCATCCAACAGTTCAAAGCCACCAAAGGACTCATGAAAGGTAATGTTTCTTTTGACGACAGGGCTTACGTTCGTTTCACTGTTTGATGATAAGTGTCTTGAACCAATCTTTCAGCACACCGGCATATTGGTTTTGAGAATCAGAGACCAAAAGTAACGTCTGAGAGCCGTCTTTCAGCTTAGGGCCCAAGCACATCCCTTCATAATTTGCTACCGCATGATTGAAAAGGCTCAGTGAAGTGCGCCACTGACAGACAAGATGTTTCTTCATATAAGACGAGTTTTCTGTCAGCGGTTGCTCTTTATCTATTTCCGTAGAAGGCCATGCCTGATACAACTTACAATTCACATAAGCGCCTAATTTTAATGAAGGAACATAAAATTCACGCTCCAGCACCAACAATGAGCCATTCCCCAAAGCCGTCAACTCTGGAATTCCCATGGCATAGATTTCGGCCTGTTTCTTGCTCATAGGGGCATCCATCTTATAGGCATAC
>Ga0172378_10007333_pt1 | contig 10263 bp, 9 predicted proteins | sample GrowelOW332metaG_FD_119755 | JGI IMG/M metagenome (GOLD analysis project Ga0172378, IMG submission 119755) | Groundwater microbial communities from an aquifer near a municipal landfill in Southern Ontario, Canada - Pumphouse #3_1 metaG | ecosystem: Environmental > Aquatic > Deep subsurface >... | reverse complement strand
ATACTATTTTTGTGACATAAAATTTGAAATAAATTTTATTTATTTTTTTGCAAGATAGTTCTAAGAGATTAAATGAAGTAATTTTCTAGCCTTAATTTACTATAAATCTGAAGGTTATTAATAAAACGCTCGATTCATCTGTGTCGCAAAATCTGTCATGATCGGATAATGAACCAATCATGATCGGTCTATCAATGAATCATGATCGGTTGACCAACTAATCATGATTCATTGAACAGTTTATCATGATTCATTTTTCAGAACAATGAAAACAGTTAATCCTCTAAATCACCAAAGTAACGGATTGAGTCTTTATTATTTATACTTATCCTTGTAAGAACCTATATCAATTTATTGCCAACTTATATTTAAGGAAAATATCTTCTAATTCTTTTACTTAATATAGAATTAGTACAATGCAGAATATTATAATAAACAAGGGTCACGACGCTAAAGTATTATAGAACTTTGTATAATGTTAAAATCAATAAGTTTATTTGCAGGCATAAGTGGTATATGTCGTGGATTTTATAATGCTTTGAATAAACTAATCTGTTACTTGAATCTCTTTTTCATAAGTACCGATACCAGTCTTTGCAGAAAGAACATCTATAATTATCTTATATGTACCAGTTTTTTTGGGCATACGATACTCCCATTTTTGTTTCATACACCTTAAATTAGACAGGCCTATAGGAGTATAGAAAATACCTTTCGCTGGTATATTTTGTCGCTTCACACCTTTAGTTTTCAAAACAAAAGCACCATCCATAGCTCCAACCCCACCCATCAATCGTATAGTCTGCCAAGGTGCCAAAAGTTCAGCTGTTTCTATTTCGTTAATATTAAGATTCATTGCTTCGTCTGCTGTGATAGTAACTCCGTCAAGCAATATTTTAATGCCATTAGACTTGCCAAGAGTTGAGAAACCTCTATTATTATTCAGCCTATATGATATAGTTCCTGTTTTTTTATCAATAGTAGTAACCAAATTCATAAAGCCATAAAATTTCTGTATCAACTGCTTGAAATCTTGTATGCCGGACTTTTCCATTTGTTCGGCATCTATATAACGTGTTGAATAGAATCTATTTGTAGGAACATATTTCTCAGCTTTTACCTTTGCCTCAATCACCACTTCCGGGATATCATTTATTTTATCGAACCCAAACGTTCCTGAACCTGACAGCGTTATATCATGCCCAACCGATATTTCTCGTACCCTATTCCAATTCATCATCCCTGGCAGTGTGTCGCTTTCTATCCTATAGGTATACACATCTTCCTCTCCTTTCTTGTTGTATGCTTCTATAAAAAAAGATTCCTTATCACTAAAGTCAGGTATGCCGAGTGTAAAACACCCATTTTCATCTAAAGATGTGTCTGTGGTTGAACAGTCAATTACTTATATTTCTTGCCATTAACTATTACTTTATTTAAAGTACAGTTATCTATCACTTTCAATTTGTCAACTTCATTAATTTCGGTTTTTATATTCATATTTTCAAAAACAAAGTTTGAAAGTTTATATTGATTAGACTCATCTACTCCAAAAGCATTATTACATTCCAATTCAATATTTCTTAATACTATATCATTGGCATAAGATAATTTTATATCCTTTTCTCCTTTTAAATCAAAGAATTGAGTCCATGGTTTAATACTTAACATAACTTTTGCACTTCCTTTGATATCTTCAACAAGAATATATTCATAATGTTGAGGTGTATCAGGACGCATTTTTAGATGTAGAATAATGGAAGCTCCATATGATGTAGAACGACGCAAGATTACATTATGATTAAGTATAGATTCACTACCACAAGTTAACGTGCTATGACAAGTTGAACCGTATTTGCAATCTTCTATTATGATATTACGATTAGCACCATTATTTTCATCTTTATCGGCATTAGGACCTTTACCACCCTTTAAAGCGACAGCGTCATCATTAACATTCATATAACAATTCTTTATAAGAAAATTAGTACAAACATCGATATCAACTGCATCAGTACTTGGAGCACGTACAGGTTTTGAAGGAGAAGTTATATCTAGGTTCAATAATTTTACATTCTCACACTTATAAAAATGAGTTGTCCAAAATGGAGAGTTCATTAGATGCAAACCTGATACTTGAACATCTTTACAATTAGAAATATATAAAAGTCTTGGACGCATTTCATCCATATTAGTACATTTAGGATTGAATTTCCTACGCAACCAAAAAGATTTCCAAAAACGTAAACCATTACCATTTATGCATCCTTCTCCAGATACCGTAAATCCATCTACATTATCAGCATTAACTAAAGCAGCAAAATATTGTAATGTCTGACCTTCCATACGAGTTGTTAGAATATCAAAGTCACTAATATCATCACTACCTTTAAGTGTACCACCTTTCTCTATATATAAATGTGTATTAGGTTTAAAGAATAATGAGCCGGTCAAAAAAGTACCTTTGGGTATTATGATAACTCCTCCACCATTCTGATAAGCTTTGTCTATTACAGATTGAATCTTATCTTTCTGAAGTAAAGAGCTATCATTTACTACACCATAATCTGTAATACGATACTGTTTACCTAACTTACTTATGTCTGTAAGTCCTGTTTGTCGGAACCAATCAGGAACTATAGAGCCATCAGGAAAAAGATCTTTTGCTGATGTAGATACTGAAAGACAAGTGCAAAAAAATAAAACTAAAAATTTAAATTTCTTTTTCATAGATTATTTATTATGATATTTATCGTACAATAGTCAGAGTCAAATTTAAACTGCTCAATATTAGTACAGAATTTTAAATAATATGCCTCTTTTTTCTAATATTATATTTATACTGCAAATTTATATTTGTGTCATCATAGCTAAAATGATTATTGTACAAATGCTTGTATTATCGTACAAATACTTGAATTATTTAAGAGAGTACAAATAATATAATTCAATTAAAGCAGAATGTAAGGAATTAATAAGAGGTACAGTCATAGACAGAAAACATAATAAAGGTTGGAATCGGTCACTTGAGCTGTCTATAACTTTACCCAATAAGTCCGATTATTCTGTTAAAAAAACAGGCAGAGACAATAATTGAACCTCAGAGCGACATCTTTAGAAAAGGAAAGAAGTAATATTGCAGCATAAAGTATTATTTATAACAGAATTATGACTGATTCAATAAACATACGCAATTGTAACAATGCGATTTTCTTCAGCGAAATAACGCATGATATGTTCTGCGATAAAAGGTTGCCGACTCATGGACTGATGATGGTTTATTCAGGTATTCTGACTATTGAAACGGAAACCGAACATATCAAAGCTCATGCTGGTGACTATATATTCTGGCATCGTAACTGCTTGGCAGGAATGAAAAAAATGTAAGATGGAGACACTCCATTCCGTTCCATTGCCATAGCGCTTGACAATAAGCTACTTCGTGATTTTTTCAGCGAGAATCTGACAGGCAAACGGCTGCCTATGGATTCTCATCCAATCTATTCTCCGGGCGTTCCACTTCCACATAATATAAAGGTGGATAGTCTGTTCATGTCCCTCAAACCTTACGCTGATCAAGGAATTGACCCTGATGAAGAGACGATTAGAGAGAAACAGAACGAAGCCATAAAGTGCTTATTGGATATTGATGAGCGAATGTATCCAACGCTATTCGATTTCTACGAAAGTTGGAAGATTGACCTACTCGCTTTTATGGAAAAACACTACATGGAAGACTTGACTATGGAAGAGTTCGCATCCTATACTGGCAGAAGTCTTGCTACTTTCAAGCGTGACTTTTCTAAAATCAGCGACCTATCCCCTCAGAAATGGCTCATAGAACAGCGACTAGAACTGTCTTGTCACCTGCTTCGGGATACCAAAGTAAAGCCATCTACTGTCTATTATGAGGTAGGTTTCAAAAATCGCACTCATTTCAGCGGACTTTTCAAACAACGCTACGGAGTTACTCCGGCAACTTATCAACAACAATTCAAATAAAAAAATAAAGATGAAGAACGTATTCGTGATTAAGACGAGCCCTCGCAAGGGCGGCAATTCCGACCGTTTGGCGGATGAATTTATCAAAGGTGCCATTGAAGCAGGAAACCATGTAGAGGAAGTCAGCCTCACAGGAAAGAACATTCAGTTCTGCCGTGGATGTCTGACTTGTCAGCAAACACATCGCTGCGTTATAAAGGATGATGCGGAACCTATTCGTGAAAAGATGCTGCTGGCAGATGTGATTGTATGGGCAACCCCTGTCTATTACTATTGTGTGAGCGGACAGATGAAGACGATGATTGACCGATCCAATCCACTCTATTCAATGGACTACAAATTCAGAAACATCTATCTGTTGGCCACAGCTGCCGAAGATGATCCAAGCACAGTGGAAGGAACCGTAAAAGCTACTCAAGGATGGGTAGATTGTTTCGGGAAAGCAACACTAAAGAAGGTTGTCTTTGCCGGTGGTGTAAATAGTAAAGGCGACATTGAAGGGCACTCTGCATTGAAAGAGGCTTATGAATTGGGCAAGACTATTCAGTAAAATAGTATTGGTATTGTCAATGACGTGTTTTCTTTAGACCGAGAGATTTCCTGCAGAAATAAGATCCACATCTTCCTATTCTCGGGGAACCATTCACGAAAGCGACATTATGCTATATGGTTCTTAAGGCATCGTACTGTTCTATCAAAGCTTCAGCTCTTCCTATAGCTATACCCGAATCGGGAAACTGGATAATCCGCAAAGAGTAGCTACAGCTGTAGGCTCAAGAGATATTGCCATCACATTTGACAAAAAAATAAATAACAAATGAATATCAAAACAACATTAAGTGTCGTGATAATGGCTATGAGCCTGACAGCCACTGCACAAAAAAATATCAATAAAGCAGTAAAAATGGAAACATTACAATTGACACAAATATGGGATAAAACTTTTCCACAAAGCAATAAAGTATCGCACAAGAAAGTAACGTTCTATAATCGTTATGGCATTACTTTGGCTGCCGATATGTATACACCTAAGAATACACAAGGCAAGTTAGCTGCTATTGCTGTCAGTGGTCCTTTCGGTGCGGTTAAAGAACAATCATCGGGCTTATACGCTCAAACATTAGCTGAACGTGGTTTCCTTACTATCGCCTTCGACCCTTCATATACAGGAGAAAGTGGAGGTCAGCCTCGCTATGTTTCATCTCCGGATATTAATACCGAAGATTTCAGTGCAGCTGTAGACTTTCTTTCCGTTCAGCCGAATGTAGATCCGGAACGAATCGGTATTTTGGGTATCTTTGGCTGGGGAGGAATGGCTCTCAATGCTGCTGCTATCGACACAAGAATCAAAGCTACTGTAACCAGCACCATGTATGACATGACCCGTGTGAATGCAAAAGGCTATTTTGACTCCATGGATGCCGATGCCCGATATGAACTTCGCAAACAACTCAATGCACAGCGTACCGAGGATTATAAGAATGGCAGCTATGCCTTGAGTGGTGGTGTAGTCGATCCACTGCCAGCTGATGCGCCTCAGTTTGTAAAAGACTATCATGCATATTACAAAACCCCACGTGGCTATCATGCCCGTAGCCTAAACTCCAATGGTGGTTGGAACAAGACGCATTCCTTGTCGTTCATGAATATGCCTATATTAACCTACAGCGATGAAATCCGTAATGCTGTGCTGATGATTCATGGTGAGAAAGCACATTCTTGCTATTTCAGCAAAGATGCTTTCAAGAAATTGAAGGGAGACAACAAGGAACTGATTATTATTCCTGGAGCCAGCCATACAGACTTGTACGACCAGATAAACATCATTCCTTTTGATAAGATTGAACAATTCTACAAAACGAACTTGAAATAATGACGATTGAAGAATGTCAGAAACAGATAAACAACAGACAAGCATCGTCAGACTATAGCAGATCATGTATTTTACAAATTGGACTCAAAAGCTAAACGTAGGTTCTCGTGATTACGAGCTTGAACATGAAAAGTAAATTACGAATGAAATTAATAACAATATTGCTGGTGATGTATATAGCAGTATCCAGCGTAAATGCACAGACAAATATGAAGAAAGAAGTTCAGCAGACTGCCGGACGTGCGGCACTGGGAGAATTTGCTCCGGAATTTGCACATCTGAATGATGATGTCCTCTTTGGAGAAGTGTGGAATCGCCAAGACAAATTGAGCCTTCACAACCGCTCATTGGTTACAATACTCTCCCTGATGGCTCAGGGGATCACCGACTCATCTTTGAAATATCATTTAATGACCGCCAAGGCAAATGGCGTTACCCGTGCAGAGCTTGCAGAAGTTATTACACATGCTGCTTTCTATGCAGGCTGGCCAAAAGCATGGGCAGTCTTCAACATAGCCAAGGAGGTCTGGACATCAGAGACTCAGACAAAGGAAGAATTCCAGATGTCAACGCCTTATCCTATCGGTGAACCCAATGATGGATATGCCAAATATTTCATAGGAAAGAGCTATCTTGCTCCTATGGATGCCAATAATTGTGGCCCTATTAATGTAACATTCGAACCCGCTTGCCGCAACAACTGGCACATTCACCACAATAGCATACAGGTGCTTATATGTGTTACCGGACGTGGATGGTATCAGGAATGGGAAAAGGAGGCGATTGAGATGATTCCGGGAACTGTTATTTCTATCCCAGCAGAGGCCAAGCATTGGCATGGAGCCGCTAAGGATTCTTGGTTCCAGCATCTTACTTATACAACAAAAGTTGGTAATGATGCAGGCAATGAGTGGCTGGAAGCAGTTGATGATAACCAGTACAAGATATTAAAGTAAGTATGAAACATAAGAAAATGATAATTTTTGTTTGTAGCTTATCGGTAATAGCAATAGGTATATTCTCAGTATTGCAGCATCCAAGTTTTGGACGACTTCCACAAGGGGCACGTTTGGAACGCATTCGTCAGTCTCCCCACTACCACAATGGTAAGTTTGCCAATTTGGAGCCTACCCCCAAAATGACATCAGATATAAGTAAATGGCAGCTGATGCTGTCGTTTATTACCAGTAAGAAACCAGATGGATTAACGCCGGACAAACCTATAAAAGCTGTAAAAACAGATTTGTCTAAACTATCTATTCAGGAAGATTTGTTTGTATGGTTCGGTCATTCATCTTATTTGCTTCAAGTGGGTGGAAAACGTTTTTTGGTGGATCCAGTATTAACAAGCCAGTTCCCCATGTCACTTATGTTCAAAGCATTCAAGGGGACTGATATCTATTCTCCAAATGATATGCCGAGTATTGATTATCTTGTCATCACTCACGATCATTGGGACCATTTGGATTATGGTACAGTAACACAACTTCAGTCCAAAGTAAATAAGGTGGTATGTCCATTAGGTGTAGGTGAATATCTGGAATATTGGGGATATCCTGCCAATAGAATCATCGAATTGGATTGGGATGAAGATTATACCATCAATGCAGATATGACAATTCATTGTTTGCCTAGCCGTCATTTTTCAGGTCGTTTTCTGAAAGAGAATCCTACATTATGGGCATCGTTCCTAATTGATGGACCAAAGAAAGTATATTTAGGTGGAGACGGTGGATATAGCAATCACTTCAAAGAAATCGGAGAAAAATTTCCAGGAATTGATTTGGTGATAATGGAGAATGGACAATATAATATGGATTGGCGATATATTCACACATTGCCAAAGCAACTTCCACAAGCCATTATAGACTTAGGAGCTACCAAAGCTTTAACCGTTCACCATAACAAATTTGCTTTGGCCAGACATCCATGGAAGGAACCAGAGACAGAAATCAAGAATCTATCCCAAAATAAGCCCTATAAATTGCTTATGCCTGTTATAGGCGAAGTTTTTCGATATTAAAAAGAATATTTAGGATGAAAAAACTATTTTCAATCATCTATGCCGTTATACTCTGTCTCACAGGCTGCACGGCACAAACTAACAAAACAACAAAGAAGAATATGAACGATAAGAAAGTATTAGTGGCTTATTTTAGCCGCGCCGATGAGAACTACAATGTAGGTACCATCACAAAAGGTAATACGCAGATATTGGCAGAAATGATTGGGGAAAAGACCAAAGCTGCTACCTTCCATATCGAGACCGTAAAGCCTTATCCAGCCAACTATATGCAGTGCATCGATGTTGCCAAGAAAGAGAAATATGACAATGCACGACCAGAAATCAAGGGTGATGTAAAGGTGGAAGAGTATGATGTCATCTTCATCGGAATGCCAAACTGGTGGGGTGAAATGCCGATGGCAGTCTATACATTTGTTGAGAAACATAATTGGCAAGGCAAAACCATCATCCCGTTAGCCACACACGAAGGCAGCGGTATGGGAGGAATGGACAAGCACTTGGCAAAAGCCTGCAAAGGTTCAAATATGCTCGATGGCATAGCCATTCAAGGTTCTGTCGCCCAAAATCAGCAGGCAGAAACCAAGAAGAAAATCACCAGTTGGTTGAAAACTTTAAAGTTCTAAAGAGATGAAAGAGGTATTAGTATTAGTCGGTGCCGGTCAAATTGGAATGGCCATAGCTCGCCGTATAGGTTACGGTAAGAAGATTGTTTTAGGAGACCGAAGCATGAAGAATGTCGCAGCCATTGCTCATACGATGAACAATGCCGGATTCGATGTGTGCCCTGTGGAAATGGATTTGTCTTCACGGGCATCCATCCTATTACTCATAGCAAAGGCTCAAGAATTCGGAGATATAACCATGCTGGTAAATGCAGCAGGTGTTTCTCCCAGTCAGGCTTCCATCGAAACCATCTTGAAGGTTGATTTGTATGGCACAGCCGTTCTGCTCGAAGAGTTTGGTAAGGTTATAAAACAAAGAGGTGTTGGAGTTACCATCTCCAGTCAGTCGGGACATCGTATGCCGGCTCTTACCTCTGCCGAAGATGAACAACTAGCCATGACACCTACTGAAGAATTACTAAAGTTAGACATCCTAAAGCCTGAAAATATCAAAGATACACTTCATGCCTATCAGATGGCGAAACGATGCAATGTGAAGCGAGTGATGGCCGAAGCTGTAAAATGGGGAGAAGGTGGCGCACGGATAAACTCCATCTCACCAGGCATCATTGTTACGCCATTGGCTATTGATGAATTCAATGGACCTCGTGGCGATTTCTATAAGAATCTGTTCGCCAAATGTCCTGCAGGTCGGCCAGGCACAGCCGATGAAGTAGCCAATGTAGCTGAACTACTGATGAGCGACAAAGGATCATTTATCACAGGTTCTGACTTTTTGATGGATGGCGGTGCTATAGCCTCATATTTCTATGGACCACTAAGGCCCTAGGTTTCTTTTGTATAGAGCTGAAAAATATCTTACTATATAAAATAAATTATAAATAAATCAATAAGCAAAGTTGTATGGTGAACTCCCTTGGGCTAGTTTCTTGATTTATAGACAAAAATGAAGGAGATACTAAAGTATCTCCTTCATTTTCAGTGATTCCGATGCGATTCGAACGCATGACCCACGCCTTAGAAGGGCGTTGCTCTATCCAGCTGAGCTACGGAACCATCCTTGTTTGCGGTTGCAAAGGTAGGATATTTTTTGATATTTGCAAAGGAATATATTACTTTTTTAACGCTTTTTTTTCTGGCTCCACTTTAATGATTTGTACTAGAGGTAAATAGCAAAAGAGATCAAATACGAAATAAAGCAACTCTTCAGAAACCCCCATGGATTGGAGCATATTGGAGTAAATAAGTGATGCAAAGAACTGTACGACAAAAAAGAGAATAATGAAGTAATCGGAACACCTTCTGTACAAAAAAGTCATCCCGCTTATTATGTCTCTGTCACTTCTGTATTTACCGGAAATGTATCCATATACTAAACCAGTCAGTCCAAAACCGAAAGAGATAATGTAAAATAGACCCATCTCAAATGGAGAATTAGCCAAAGTACCTGTAACACTCTTAAGTATAGCAAATGGTGAAAATGTTATTAATGCTATTGTAATGATATAGATAAGCAATGTTATCAAAGAAAGAAAGAGTGATCGTTTCTCTTTTCTTGTTAAACTCTGACGTAAAACACTCTTCTTTATAGTTTCAAAAAAACCGGAATATATAGTAATCCCCAGCCCAATGAAAAGTATCATTATGATACCCAATGCAGGTTGTTGAATATAGTTAGATACAGCATTCTTAAGTTCCCATCTTATTCCATCCGAGTTCAGAAGACTTTGGACAGAACT
>Ga0172378_10007330_pt1 | contig 10270 bp, 9 predicted proteins | sample GrowelOW332metaG_FD_119755 | JGI IMG/M metagenome (GOLD analysis project Ga0172378, IMG submission 119755) | Groundwater microbial communities from an aquifer near a municipal landfill in Southern Ontario, Canada - Pumphouse #3_1 metaG | ecosystem: Environmental > Aquatic > Deep subsurface >... | reverse complement strand
GGACAATTATTACAAGATAGATTTCGACGAATGTATGGTGAAGGGCACGGCGGTTATCGTTGCATTTTCGACCTACAAAACCATGGCGGACAGGGAAAAGGAAAAAGCAAGGAGACCGCTCTTAAACGAGTTTCTCAATAAGGTTCAGCAAAGGCTGACAACCTTGTATGCCGAACTGGTTTCGGGGTGCGAAGCTCTCGGCAAAACACCGCAGGAGATAACCGACAGCGAGGGCGTAATTTTGGACGGATATTCCGAACTCAAAGCAAAGCAAGCGGAGATGAATTCCCTCGCTTCAATGCCACAGGCGGTGTTCGAAAGGTTTTGCCGATACGGAGATAATACCTTGCCAGAAATTGAATATACGGTATCCAAAAGCTTATTAGAGGGATACGGTTTTGACGAAAGCTGGATAACGGATCCGATTAGGCTAACAACCAAGGCGCAGATTTATTGTGGCGAGTTTCAAGGCGAGGACATCACACACGAGTTCTATTATAATAGGCTAAAGACAAGAATGAATAACAATATTGAGGATTGTTGAGGAGGATAAATGCAAGTATTGACAATAATATTAAGTGTTTTGGCGAGCGTCATCAGTGGGATGGCGCTTTATTTTTTGCAAAGATATTTCAAGCGAAAAGATAAAAAGGACGAGCGAAGAGACGCTGTTAAGGCTGAAGAAAACGTCCTTATTCTTAAGAGTATAAACGCTGTAGGTAAACTGACAGTAGCCAACAGCATAGCTTTAAGAGACGGCAAAACAAACGGTGAAATGCACACGGCTCTCGAGGATTATGGCGAGGTCGATAAAGAAATGTATGAATATCTACTTGAGCGTAACGCTCACAAATAAAGGGAGGAACAATTATGGAATATTTACAAATAATTAGCGTACCGGTGATTGCTGTAATAGTTTACTGGGTAGTGAACCTTATTAAGTACGCAACAACCAACAATGAAAAGTTTAAGAGATTTATACCTCTTGTATCAGCAGGATTAGGAGCTTTGCTTGGAATGTTGTGTTACTTTGTTGTCCCGGAGATATTAGTTGGAGGCAATATATTGGTAGCATTAATATCTGGTGGAGCAAGTGGCTTGTCTGCTACTGGCTGTAATCAAATTATAAAACAACTAACTTCTAAGAATGAGGAGGATAAGACAGATGAGTAATGAATTATCCTATGAGTATGCTACGATTTTATTAAGAAAAATTCTTTTATATAAACTAATAACGGAAGATGAGTATATGCGAATAGATAAACGAAATAAAGAAAGTTTTGCAATATAAATCTTTTTGCTAGACTTTGAATCTGTCTTGCGGTATTGTTGCCCCTACCTTAGAGTAGGGGTAATTATTTATAGCTAAAATATGAACCAACTCAACCAAGGTTAATACTAATAAAAGGAGGTGCAGTAATGAAAAAGAAAGCAGCGGGATATGCTCGTGTTTCAACAAAACGATCAGAGCAACTTGCAAGTTATGAACAACAATTAAGCCATTGGCAAAAAGTTATTGGACTTGATCCAAATTATGAATTTGTTGGGATGTATGCAGATTATGGAATTAGCGGAAAATTTATGGCGAATAGAAAGCAATTGATATCGTTAATTGATGATTGCTTATCGGGCGAAGTAGAGATGATTTTTGTCGGAGCAGTAAGTAGATTTGCAAGAAACTTAAAAGAGCTATTGGACACTGTACACTTGCTAAGAGAAAATAATGTAGGAGTATATTTTGAGAAAGAGAACATAAATAGTCTAGATAGTGGCTCGGATTTATATCTTACAATTGCTGCTGCTATTGCCGAGAATGAGTTGCGTGATGATAGACTAAGAATACTTATGGCAAACGATATGAGAACAAAAGAGGGTTATGTAAGTGTTGGAAATGGACTTTATGGTTACTTGTTAAAGAAACAAGTATTCACTATTGTTGAGGATGAGGCAGAAATTGTAAGGAAAATATTTACATATTATCTTGAAGGCAAAAGCATAGGTGATGTGTGCAAAAGTCTCAATGAAAAAGGATACAAAACGAGGCAAGGTAGTTTATGGAGCAGTACAACAGTTAGGAAAATGTTGAGTAACGAGAAATACTGTGGCGATGTACAAATGAGAAAATACATAAAAATAAATGGACAGAGAATTCTCAATAACGGAGATAGAATAAGTGGCTATATAGAAAACAATCATAAAGGTATAATAAGCAAAGAAATGTTTGTAGAAACTCAGAAACAATTACAAATAAGAACACAAAAGAAATTGATCGGACAACATAACAAAGAATATCCATTCACGGGAAAGATTGAATGTGGGTGTTGTGGAAAAAAGTATATCCACAAAGTCAATAATGCAGGGACCCCATTTGCGACAGAGATATGGGGGTGTGCAAGAAAAGTTAAGCAGGGGGCAAAATATTGTTCAAGTAATACTATAAAAGAGAAAGTGCTACATGAGTTATTCGTTGAAGTTTACAATGAATTCGTAGTAAACAAATATGAGTCAGAAGATATATTGCAAATTAGAAATGAGCATAAAAGACTACTGGGAATTGAACGGCAGATGATTATGCTTAAGACTAAAGGTATGATTTCGCAAGCAGGATATGATAAAGAAATGCCGAAAATTCTAAAAGAACTAGAAATTATAAAAAATAAATTAGCATTACTTGTCCATAATAACATTCGAACAAAAGACAGGAAACCAATTGGTAAGTTTGAAGAAGATAAAGTAGATAAATTTATAGAAAAGGTCATCATCCAAAACTGGAAGGTGACCTTTGTATTTAGAAATGGAATTAAAATAGAAAGAAATTATACAAATGGTAAGCCTGGGAACATAAGAGACTGGGTAATTAAAAACAGGAGGTAAAAATGTACGAAACAGCCGAAAGAAAAATCACAATAATGCCAGCAAAGCCTAAAATAATACAGACAAATACAAGAATGACTAAACTGGTAGTTGCTGCTTACGCTCGCGTTAGCACACTTAAAGAAGAGCAGGAGGAAAGCTATGAAACTCAAATTAGGCATTATACAAAATTGCTTACTGGCAACCCAGAATTTATATTCGCCGGAATGTATGCAGATAAAGGGCTTACAGGTACTAAAGTAGAAAAAAGACCACAGTTTATGAAAATGATAAATGATGCTAGAGTGCATAAAATAGATAGAATATATGTGAAATGTGTATCAAGGTTTGGAAGAAACATAGCGGAATCGATAGGTCTAATCAATGAAATGCGAGACTTAGGAGTGGGAATAACCTTTGAAAGCGAGGGGATAGATACATTAAAGCCTGGCTATGAAGTATTATTAGCTGTATTAACTTCAATTGCAGAACAAGAGGCAAGAAATATTTCGGAGAATGTCAGAAAGCATGTAAGACAAAGGTTTGAAGAGGGACGATTTCTATACAACTTCTCACAAACACTCGGATATACAAAGGATGATGATGGTAAATACATAATAGTACCAGAAGAAGCAGAAATAGTAAAAAGAATTTATAGAGAATATCTTAATGGATATTCAATAAAGCAAATTGCTAATGGACTGATGAAAGATGAAATAAAAACCCCATCAGCAAAGGAGCCATATAGGAAAGAATGGACTGACGAACAGAGAAAGAAAATGCAATCGAAAAGTATCTGGTATGCTTCTACAATAATGCAAATGCTAACAAACGAAAAATACAAAGGATGTGCCTTATGTCAAAAAACATTTAAAGTTGATGTTCTAAGTCCAAGGCGAAAAAAGAATGAAGGGCAACTAAATCAAGTTTATCTAGAAAATGTTATACCTAAAATAATTACAACAGACATGTGGAATCTAGTTCAAGCTGAAATAAATAAGAGACAAAATCTAAGAACATTTGCGGGGAATGGAGTAGGAAAATTCAGTAGTAAATATGCTATGAGTGGGGTTATAATATGTGCAGAATGTGGTAGTAAATACAGAAGACATGCAAGATACTCAAAAGAAAAAGGTTGTGAGCCGACTTGGGTATGTATTAACCATAAAGAAAATGGCAATGAACAATGCTCAAGTAAATATGTTTTAGAAGATGATATAAAGAAAGCTTACCAAGAAGCACTTAAAGAACTAGCAGTAGATATTATAAAAGTTAAAGAAGAATTATTGGTAAATATAAAGCTAGAAATAGACGATAGATTAGACGAGGAACTACTTGAAATTGCCAAGCTGTTGGAAGAGAGCCAGAAAGAAATGTTGGAACTAACAATGAGTTTAGGGCGAAGAGACATAAGTGAAAAGACCTATAATGAAAAAGTGATTGCAATGTCAGAGAGAATGGAAGGGCTAGTAAATGCACAAAGGGAAGGAGTTCATAAAAGAGATACTGTAAAATTAGCCGAAAGCAGAATAAAAGAAATAGCTGAAATATTGGAGTCCATGTCAACAGATGAATATGATGAAGAAATATTCAAAACCTTAGTTGAAACAATAGAAATTACTAAAGAACATAAAATAAAAATAAAGTTTAAATGTGGTAAAGAAGTTGAAAAGCTTATTCCATAGTATTAGCCTAGCACGATATTAAATTTTTAAATATCGTGCTAGGCTTTTTTTTGTTTCGTGGAATTCCATTATAGAGAAAAATATGATAGTATGTATTTATCAAATTTAGGAGGTGCAATATGGGTTGCATTATTTCATTTAGCAAATTTCAAGAAATCCACGAATTACGACGATGTGGGTTAAGTATGGCTGCCATAGCAGAACAAGTTGGAGTAGATTTCAATACTGTCTCAAGGAATCTAAAAAAGAATGAGGATGATTATTGGAGAAGTCAATCAACAGATAGTTTTGGACGGATAGAACAACATAAAAAAGAAATAGAAGAGATTCTTAAAGGAACTCCGCATATAGCAAGTACTGAGTTACGAAAAATTCTTTTAAAAAGACATCCAGAGTTTAAGATATCTGAACGTGTGTTTATGCGATATATTAAAATAAAAAGAAGCGAATTAGGACTACCGAGATCTATAACTGGTAGATCAAGAGTTGATGGAAAACCCAATCATCAAAGGAATTTTTTAGCACATGAAACTCTCCCCGGCATAGAGGCTCAAGTGGACATGGGGCAAGTCATGGTTAGAGATATGTATGGAGAAAGCCTCAAACTTTACATATTTGCAATGGTTATGGGTTATAGCAGAATGAAATTTTTTACAATTTCCACAAAACCTTTTTCTAGCGCAGATTTCGTTATGGCTCATGATAAAGCGTTTAGGTTTTACGATGGACAACCAAAATTAATTGTATATGACCAAGACAGAACTATGGTCGTTTCGGAGAATGCAGGAAAGATAATTTATACGCAAGAATTTGAGAAATTTCTTAATAAGATGGATTTTGATGTTTTTCTTTGTAACAAAGCGGATCCAGATGGCAAAGGTAAAATTGAAAATGTAATTAAATTTATAAAATACAATTTCTTTAAAAATTATGTTTTTTTGGGTATAAATAAGGTAAATTCAGACGCTTTACAATGGCTTGATGAAATTGGAAATGGAAGGATAAATGGTACAACTTTTAAGAAGCCAAGTGAAATGTTCAAAGATGAAAAAGCTCATTTGTTTCCATATAAACAATATAATATCGATATAACTCGTAGGCTTGTAGGTGCAAAAGTTAGTGAATTACATACAGTTTTATTTGAGAGAAATAGATATTCTGTTCCATTTTTTATTCAGCCTGGTTCAAGAGTTATTGTTGAGGCTATAGATGGAATCGTATCAATTTATACTTATAGTGGTGAAGAGCTTATAATTGCACATACCGAAGTAATTGGCTATGGTGGGGCTTCAATTTCGGAACGTGAAAGGTCATTTCGGGCAGAAGAATTAAACAGAACAGTTGCATTATTGGGGGAAAGCGAAGAGTTGATCCTTTTTCTCGAGCGTATGCGAAATAAATATCCACGATATATTTTACAACAATGTAGAATGCTTAGAAAATTGCCAACTCAGTATGAAGATGAAGCTATTCGAGAAGCTATCAAAGAATGCTTGGCTAAAAGACTTTACCATGTTTCAGAAATTATAACAATTCTAATTGCAAGAAATGGAGCTAAAGATATTGGAAAAATTGTTTCCGTAAGAACGGAGAGTCATTATAAAAGACGAGCTATTGAATTAGAATTACAAATGTATGATTGTATAGGAGATGACACTGATGAAAAATAAACTAGAAGATAAGATTAGAGAAATTGCTGAAAATCTTGGGTTGTTTAACATTTCGAAGGAAAGTTATGACTTAAAAGCAGTTAGTACAAGTTTTAGTAACAATTTGGAATTTCTATATGAAATACTACGGGAAGAATTGTATTTAAGAGAAACTAAGTCTAGGGAAAAAAGATGGAGTAGGTCAAGATTGGATAGAGAAAAAACCTTTGAAAACTATGATCTTAAAGAAGGGCACGGCATAAAAGAAGATAGAATTTTTGCAATAAAAGATTTCGATTGGGTGCAACAAAAATCCAATATAATTCTCAAAGGACCTACAGGAACCGGTAAAACCCATATAGCTAATGCAATTGGTAATTTAGCGATCATTGAAGGTTATAAGGTTCAATTCTTTCAATTTGATTTGTTTTTGCAAAGAATAGTAAATGCAGATAGAAATGCTACTAAGATAGAATATATGAAAGAATGCGACATAATCATTATAGATGAAGTTGGATATTTGCCAATAGAAGAAGAGGAAGCAAAAGCATTTTTCAAAATTGTTAATGAGTTGAATGCAAGCGTATCAATAGTAATAACAACGAACTTAGATTTATCAACATGGGATAACATATTTAGAAATGAATTTTTAACTAGAACAATAGTAGACAGATTAACATATCACTGTCAGGTAATAAAAACAAGTGGTGCAAGTTATAGATTAAAGCACCAAAAATCAATTTTTTAATTTTACTATAGTCAAAGCCGAAAGAATCGCAAGTAGGTGATGACTTCAATATTTTTGACTATCAGCGTAGATTTACGCATTTATATAAATTTTTCTAAATAAGACAGAACGGGTTTTCTGCGATTCATGTGCAACAAAATTACTACTCTTCAATAAGTGGTTTCAAAAGACTTTTTGTAGTAGGGGTAAAATCGGGGTAATAACAGGGGTATTATCAACGAGACTTATGGTAGTAGTGAGGCACCTTGAAACTGAGATATTTTGATCGCGAAGAGTCGATTGCTCTCACTCTTTATTGTTCAGCTGCTGAGACACTTATTACTGAAGAGTCCCCATATAAAAAAAGAGAACCTTTGGCCGATGTTCTATCAAAATTATTTGGTGATGATTTAAATTGTTTAGGCGAAAAGGAGATAAGATTCTTAATTGATTCTCTTTACAAAAAAAGAAGTGCTTTTATACATGCTGGAAAATACTATAAAGCCGACAATGAATCTGTTGAAAACTTAGACAATTTTGAGAAAGTTCTAGCTTCCTTTATTCTTGATAGTTTATCAAAAATACAAGGAGAAGATAGGAAAACCCAATGGCTAAGTTATGTAAAAAAGAATTATTCAACAAAAAAGACTTGTTTTTTCAACAGATTGCTCAAAAGACATTAGGTTAACAAAATTAGTGTTCTAAGCACTTCTTCGGAGGTGCTTTTTTCAAGCCAAAAACAGGGAGGTGATGCATATGGGGCGTTGAAATAGCCCGTTTATTAGAGGAGATAGATAATAAGGTCAAAGGGTTAAATAAAACGCTTAAACAGTCTGCTGCAGAAACAAAATAACTCGACAAAACATTAAAGCATGACAGCAAAAATGCAGAAGCCGTAAGCAGGAAGATGCAAAATCTTCAATTGGCAGTCAGCACGTCTACACAGAAAGTCACACTCTTGAAACAAAAGCAGGAAGGCTTTCCCAAAAATAACCGCATAATGTTCACGCATATGCGGCATTTTTTACCCTAAAATCAAATATCATTTTCCTATATTTTGTTCGTCGTATGTTAACATTCACAAATAAATAATGCAACTAAAATAATAATCCTAAAAGCAAGTTGAAAAAACTGAGAGGGCTGCTCTATAAAAATGCAAAAAAGAATATGACTTCTTGTAAATACTAAAAAAGGGTGTGCACTTTATTTGTATACGAGCATCAAAAGTAAAACTAAAAAATGTCTTAAACCAACAAACTCATACAAAATAATTAAGCTTTTTTGTACATTCAAGGCTTGTTTTTTAAGTTTTTCAGCCTTTTGTTACATTCAAATCCTAATTTTATCTGATTTTTTGACAGATTTATACTTTTGTTACATTCAAGTGGCAAAATAAGACTTTTCGTTGTCTTTTTCCAGCCGAGCAGGAGTCGCGCGATATTAGCACAAACGTTAAGTGGACATACGAGAAAAAGTTTGAAAAAGGTGAAGTTGTGTTAAATACCTCAAGGTTTTTAGGCTATTCAAAAGATGAGGAAGGCAAGCTTATTATTGTTCCCGAGGAAGCCGAAATAGTAAGAAGAATATATCGAGAGTTTGCAGGAGGCTATACATACAATGTTATTGCAAGAGGACTTGAACGAGACGGGATATTGTCGCCGGGCAAATTTGAAAATGATAACAATTTCTGTTCAGGAGAAATATGGCATCCAAGTACTGTAAAAAGTATTTTAGAAAATGAAAAATATAAAGGTGATGCCTTACTACAAAAGACTTTTAATGTGGATTTTCTCTCTAAAAGACAGAAGAACATAGGTCAGGTTGATAGCGTTTTTGTGGAAAACTGCATTCCGGCAATTATATCAAAGGAGCTTGCCGATATGGTTAAGGTGGAGCTTGACAGAAGAAAGCGTATAAGAAACAGTAGTAACGAGAGCGGAAGAGGCAAATATTGCAGTAAGTATCCTTTCAGTGGTTTGTTGGTATGCAATGAGTGCTTTTCAAAGTTTAGACGTCATGCCCAATGGAGTGGCGATAAGAAAACCCCAGTTTGGGTTTGCTGTAAACACCAAAAAACAAAAGGAAAAGATTGCAAATCTTTACCGATAAAGGAAAGCGTGCTTGAGCAGGCATTTATGGATTGCATACGTAGATTGGGTGAAGATAAAGAAACCTTGATTATGCAATTAACTCAAAATATCGAAGAAAGTTTATGTACGGCAAATACAGAGGCAAAAGAGGATATTGATTTAAAGATAAGAGCTTTGCAGGACAAAATGCTGGAACTTGTAAGAAAACTGAAAACAGGAGAAATTACAGTCGCAATTTACAATGAAGAAATTATTAAATTAGAAAATAGCATGCAATGTTATCAAAAGCAGAAGGAAGCAATGACTTCACATGAAGAAAAACTTGGTGAATACCAAAGTCGAATGAAATATATGAAGACCTATCTTGATAAGGCATTTAATTTTCAAGAGTTTGACGGCTTTCTCCTTACAAATACAGTAGAGCAGATTATGGTTATTAATAAACACAGAATTGTATTTGAGTTTAAATGCGGCTTTGAATATGAGATGGAAATATAAATTGTTTTTCTGGTATTGGTAGATGCTTGAGTAGGTTATAGACTGTAACCAACACAAGCTTTTTTCCTGCCCTGCTTGGCTTGAGGAGGAAGGTTTTTTTTGACCTTTTCGCCATTTTTTAAATTGAAAATTACATATTTTTTATAAGCAAATATTTTTTGTACGTGTTCTCGTATATTCTCTTTATTAAAGCTTTTGTCTATGGACATATATAATTCAAGTATTGCGTTTTCGTGTATAATTGGCGCATCGCAGGTTTTTTCCCATTTCCTAGTGTGGCAAAGATATCTTAATGTTCTGCCGCCATTGTAATATGATGCCGCCATAAAATAATTGCGACCGCATTTTGCGCATTCTATTAGTCCGCTAAATAAATATTTTATACTGTTCTTTTTTTTAGGTTGAGGACGAGGTTTTGCTAATATGCTTTGCGCTAAATAAAACTGTTCTCTAGATATTATTGCAGGGTGGGCATCCCGATATTGGAGCTGTTTTACTTGACCAGTATTCTTTTTTCTTTTATCAAGAAAATCATGCGTAAAAGTTTTTTGAAAATAGACGTCGCCAATATATTTTTCATTTCTCAGAATATCCAAAATAGTAGAAGCATACCATTTTATGTTTTTACCACTAGGCGCTGGTACTTTCTTTGCTGTTAAGTCCGATGCCGTTTTTACGTAGGATTCTCCTTTAATAAAGTTATCAAAAATGTACTGTATTATGGGCATTGTCTTTTTATCAATTACCAGTTCTCTGGCTTTATTGTGT
>Ga0172378_10007329_pt1 | contig 10270 bp, 6 predicted proteins | sample GrowelOW332metaG_FD_119755 | JGI IMG/M metagenome (GOLD analysis project Ga0172378, IMG submission 119755) | Groundwater microbial communities from an aquifer near a municipal landfill in Southern Ontario, Canada - Pumphouse #3_1 metaG | ecosystem: Environmental > Aquatic > Deep subsurface >... | reverse complement strand
ACGGTATACATTGTTGCGATAGGTGCTATAACCAATGTGGCATCTGCAATAATCAAATGCCCTGAGATAATTAAAAAAGCTGTTGTTGTTTGGCTTGGTGGTCACTCACTGGATAGCCCCGACACAAAAGAATTTAATTTAAAGCAGGATATAATCGGCACACAGGTGGTTTTCGATTCCAAAATTCCGCTTGTTCACGTTCCGTGCGGTGGAGTTTGTACGAGCTTTGTAACAACTGTTTCTGAACTTGATTATTATTTAAAAGGTAAAAATGAGCTTTGCAACTATCTTTGCGAAATAGTTTCCTCATTTACAAAGAACTCGTTTGCAAGGTCAAAGATTGTATGGGATGTTGTTGCGGTAGCGTGTCTTGTTAAACCTGATGCTCTCAGTATGGTTGAAATACCCACACCATATGTAACATCCGATTGCAGATATGCTTTTGATATGTCACGTCATCATTATATTTATGTCAGGTCTCTTTCAAGAGACAAAATTTACGGAGATCTATTTAAAAAACTAATAAATAATAGCTGAAAGGATTTAGTATGAAGTATCAAGTTAGTTTTCGCGGAATAAGCGAGAAAATGAGTAAAGCAGTTCATGAGCTGGCGAGGGAGATTGATCTTGAAATATCCGAGAAAGGTATAACAGTTAATGTAAAGCAGGCAGATAAGTTAACACTTTCTTATATTGAGGGTAGAGTGGAACTAACTTATGGAAATGAGCATGAATTTTACCGTGCGGTGTCGTATTTACCACGTATTATTGCAAATGGTGGAAACATTGACGAAAAAGCAAAATTCAATATGTTGTGCTTTATGGGAGATATGTCACGCAACGCTGTTTATAATATACCCACAGCAAAGCAAATGATAAGATATCTCGCACTTATGGGCTACGATTCACTGATGCTTTACAATGAGGATGTTTATGAAGTCCCCCAATATCCCTATTTTGGCTATATGAGAGGCAGATTTACAGGCGAGGAGCTTAAAGAAATAGATGATTATGCAGATATGTTCGGTATCGAGGTTATTCCTTGCATACAGACACTTGCACACCTTGCCACAGCAATCCGTTGGCCTGGACTTGCGTCTTTTAAGGATACTGAAGCAATATTACTTGTCGGTGATGAGAAAACATACACTTTTGTTGATACCATTCTTAAAGCAAGTGCAAAATATTTTAGAAGCCGTAGAATTAATCTTGGAATGGATGAAGCACACGCACTTGGGCTTGGAAGATATCTGAGCATTAATGGTTACAAGCCTGCTCCTGAAATAATGCTTGAACATCTTGACCGTGTGGTTAAAATCTGTGAGGAAAACGGATATTCACCTATGATATGGAGCGACATGTTCTTCCGTATGGTCTTTGGTGGTACGTATCGTGTCAAAGAAGGGGAACTGCCACCTGAAGTAATGGCAAGAGTACCTAAAAATTTGACGCTGATTTATTGGGATTATTATTCTTTGGATAAGCAGATTTTCTCACATATGATTGATTGTCACTTAAAGTGTGATAATCCTGTTGTGTTTGCTGGCGGAGCATGGAAGTGGAGTGGTTTTGCACCTCATAATAAATTCTCACTTGCTTCAACGGAGCTTCAACTTGATGTATGTGCTGATCGTGGAGTTGATAATATTATCGTGACTTCATGGGGCGACGACGGTTCGGAAACCGCACAGTTTTCCGTGCTTTCAAGTATGATTTATTTTGCGGAACGTGGATATTGCAATGTTGCAGTAAATGAGGCACATCTTGAGGCACGTTGCAACGAATGCTTTGGAATTGGTTTTGAAGCACTTGTAACGCTTGACGCACCAAATGAAGTTGACGATATTACAGTTAGTCAGGCAAAGCATCCGCTTAACCCTTCTAAATACTTGCTTTATAACGATCCTCTTGAGGGATTGTTTGATAAGCAGATGAACTCCGACCGTGTTGCAGCAGATTATAAAAATAATGCGCAAAGGCTTAAAAAATATATAGGACACCCAAAATTTGGTTATATGTTTGACATGCTATACAAGCTTTGCGTTGTTCTTGAAAATAAGAGCGACCTTGGAATACATATTCGTGATGCTTACAAGAACGGTCGTAAATCAGAGCTTGCGGATATAGCAGAAAACACTATCCCGACAATTCTCTCGGACCTTGATGATTTTATCGAAGCTTTCAGAAAACAATGGTACATAGAAAACAAAACCTTTGGATTTTCAGTTCAGGAAATAAGACTTGGCGCTTTGAAAGAGAGACTTAAATCAGTCGCTTTACGTCTTGCTGATTATGCGGACGGTAAAATTGACCGTATAGAGGAGCTTGAGCAGGAGGTTCTTGGCTTTACATCATTAAATCCCAAAGAGGGAGCTATACCTTATATTAATATGAACAGATGGCAACAGATGGTTACAGCAGGAGTGTTGTCTTTCTAATCGTATTTTGCTTATCTCATTGAAAACAATATAAATAAAAGCCAACAGCAACAGTGTTTTAAAAAACAAAGTGCGGTTGGCTTTTTTATACTCTTTAAGTAAACCAATTAAAAAATTGATTTATTTTAAAGGCGATAAATATTAGATAAACAGATTTACGTCGGATTCTTCTGCTGCTGCAAGATAGGTAGCAACACCGGCGAATTCAACTCCGTCTATAAGTTCTTCTTTGTGTATTCCCATTAAATCCATAGACATAGTGCAAGCAATTATTTTAACTCCACTATTCATTGCTGAGGTAATAAGGTCTTCGAGCGAGGTAACATTTTTCTTTTTCATTATGCCCTTTATCATTTTTGCGCCCATACCTGCCATGTTCATGTTGGAGAGCTTGAGTTTGTTAACTCCCCTTGGCATCATTTTGCCAAACATTTTTTCAATCAAAGTTTTCTTAATCTTTTGTTTCTTTGCTTTTCTCAAAACGTTAAGTCCCCAGAAGGTAAAGAACATAGTAACAGGTCTGCCCATAGAAGCGGCACCATTCGCTATGATAAATGCGGCAATTGCTTTATCAAGGTCACCGTCGAAAACGATCATGCTTTTTCCGTTTGCAGTTTTTGCAGGTGCGGAATTGTCTTTTACTTCTTTGCTACCTTTTTGAATATAGACTATGTTTTCAATACCCTGACGTTCTTTTCTAATAAAGGTGTTGTTGGTTTTTTTGCACCAGCTCTCAACATCGGCAGCAAATCCCATATCGGTTGCTGTAACTTTAACAGTTTCACCGTCGTTCATTGTTTTAAAAGCTTCATTTATTTTCATTATTGGACCCGGACATTGCAGTCCGCTACAATCAAGAATTTGTATTTCTTTTTCTGCCATGTTTATATTCACCTCTCCTGGATTTTTATTTTCTGCTTTTTCAAATTCGATTGGACTTGCCTTGAAATTGTATGATTTGTAGAACGTTGTGCCGCCAGCAAGAACACTTACATTTTTATAGCCCTCTTGCATAAGAACACAGGCTGCGTTGTAGGATCTTACACCAATAGCACACAACACAACAATATGCTTGTCCTTTGGAACTTCGCTTATTCTGGTTCTTAACTCGCCTAAAGGGATATGATATGCGCCAGGAAATTCCCAAACGACGATTTCAGGGTTTTCTCTAATATCAAGGATAAAGTCATCTGATTTAATCTCGTTGCACTGTGTGAAAAACACGGTTTTGCGCATCATATTTTCAGCAACAAAGCCGAGCATATTAACAGGGTCTTTTGCGGATGAAAATGGTGGGGCATATGCAAGTTCGAGCTTTTTGAGGTCACTGACCGTTCCGTTTAGTATCATAGTTGTGGCTATTGTGTCAATTCGTTTATCAACGCCGTCCTGACCCACAATTTGTGCGCCGAGAATTTTGCCATTTTCCTCAAAAAGCATTTTAAGAGTTATGGAGGTAGCACCAGGGTAATATCCAGCATGAGATTTCTGATTTATCAAAGTAACATAATAATCTTTGTCTTTGATTTTTCCGGAAGCTTTGAGTGATTTTTCATTGAGTCCAACAGAAGCCACAGTGTAATCAAAAACTTGGGCTACTGAGGTGCCAAGTGTACCCTCGTATCTATCATCAATGCCTACAAGATTGTTAGCAAGTATGCGCGCCTGCTTGTTTGCAGGGCCAGCTAGTGGTATCATTGCGGGTGTGTTTGTGACAAGGTTGTTTACCTCAATGACGTCTCCAACAGCCCATATATTCGGTATAGAGGTCTGCATTTTATCATTGACCTTTATGCCGCCTTTTGCATTTAGTTCAATTCCAGCCGCAGCAGCTATTGCACTGTTAGGCCTTACTCCGATTGAGAGCAGAACAATATCAGCTTCAACCTTTTTGCCGCTTGAAAGATTTATTTCAACTTTATCTGATTTCTTTTCAAAGGATTTTACCCCATCACTAAGAATAAGCTCAACATTGTTGCTGCTTAAATTCTCATGAAGCAATTGTGCCATATCAAAGTCAATGGGAGGCATTACTTGATTTTGTGCTTCAATCAATGTAATATTTATACCGAGATTGTGGAGATTTTCTGCCATTTCAAGACCAATAAAGCCGCCGCCGATAATTGCTGCATGTTTGATTTTACCGCCATTTGTAATTTCTTTTATAACATCAGTATCTGGAATTGTCCAAAGAGTGTAAATACCCTCTGAATCAATACCCGGTATCGGTGGTTTAAGCGGAGATGAACCAGTTGCTATTACAAGATTGTCATAAGTCTCTTCTATTTTATTATTAATAATTACTTTTTTGTTTTTTGAATCAATTGATGTTACCTCACTGTTAATACGCACATCAATTTTATATTTTTTCCTCATTGCTTCGGGAGTCTGGAGCAAAAGACTATCGCGACTTTTAATAACATCACCTATATAATAGGGAAGTCCGCAATTTGCAAAAGAGATGTATTCACCTCTCTCAAACATAATAATTTCTGCTGATTCATCAAGTCTTCTTAATCTTGCGGCTGTTGTGGCACCGCCTGCAACACCGCCGATAATTACTGTTTTACTCATATTTTTCCTCCTCTGAATGTGATATACACATCTTTATTAATTATACACCTAAAACGCATTTAAATTCAGTGATTAAGTCACATAAGACATTTTTTTAACGAAAAAAAGTGCATATACCGTGATTTATAATATTTATAAGCTCTTTCTGCATTTAGCCGGTGTTGTTCCCGTGATTTTGCGGAAAACAGCCGTGAAATAACTGCCATCGCAAAATCCACATTGCAATGCTGTTTCTGTTATATTACAACGATGTTCAAGCATATATTTGGCTTTTATTATTCGGTTTTGATTTACTAGGGTGCGAAAATTTGTATTTAACACGTTAGATAGCAAATGTGTGATGGTTGACTCAGAGCAAAAGCACATTTCAGCTGTCTTTTTGACTGAAATATCTGAATCAGTGCAATTGTTACAAATATATCTGAGAATTTTATCAACAGTACTTTCCTCATATAAATTGTCTGATGGTGACCGTTTGGTATGAGACAGAAAAGAGCGGCTTGTTTCTGCAAGAATATCACGAACAATAAGCCCTGCACTTAATAATATCTCGTTAGATGGTGCGGACAGTGGCAGGGAAGCGTTAAAAGCATTAATTAGCTCGTTTGCGTTACCGCCTACTTTTGCGACTGCATTCTTTATTCTTTCATCACTGTCGGTGGCTTGGTGAGCGCCGAGGCAAAAAGCACCTGTGCATATTCCATCAAATATTATAGGAATATTATATTCTGTAACACCAAAATGGCACACGGTTGTAAATGGTTTTTTTTCATCTTTGCACAGTTGCTTTAAATATCTTGTGCAAATATGACAGATATGATGTGCCACAGGATTGCTTTTTATCATATGGCAAAAGTCGTTATAATGTCCGCAATAGGGGCTAATGGCGTTGTTTATATCTGTGTTTTGACGGGTAAATCCGCAAAAATCTTTTATGACTGGAGAAAAGCCGTTTTCTCTTAGCGCTTTTAGATAATATTCAAGTCCTTCTGTTTGCATTAAGTTTCACCTCTTTGTAGATATTATATATTGTTTTATTGGAAAATTCAATATAATATTATATAATAATTGCGGATTTTCAACATTTATGCAATGTTTTTTTATAGAAATATTTGTATTTATGGAATATAATTATTGTATTAAATTTGTAGGAGAAAATTATGATACCTCAAAAACTTGATGAAATAAATTACAGAGTGGACCTTTGCGTTGTCGGCGGCGGACTTGCTGGACTTTGTGCTGCGGTGAGAGCGGCAAGAGGCGGAAGTCGTGTTGTGCTAATGCAGGATCGACCAGTACTTGGTGGAAACTGTTCTTCCGAAAACCGTATGTGGATTCGTGGTGCGGGCTCTCGCATACACGGATATAATGAAACAGGCATTACAGAGGAAATTATTTGTGAGAATATGTACCGCAACCCTGAAAAGATTTATTCAATTTGGGATAGTGTTCTGTACGGAAAAGCAAAAAGTGAGCCTAATCTTACTTTGTTGCTTAACTGTACTTGCACAAATTTAACTATGAGCGGTAATAAAATAGAGTGCGTACGTGGATTTCAGCTCACTACATACACATGGTATAATATCCATGCAAAAATTTTTGCAGATTGTTCGGGTGATAGTATTTTAGCGCCATTGTCAGGGGCAGAATATACATCCGGTAGAGAATCCAAGGACAAATATGAAGAAGAATTTGCACACGATACGGCAGATAAATGCACAATGGGATGCAGTTGCTTGCTTCAGGCGAGAGAAACAGACCATAAAGTTACATTTATTCCGCCAGATTGGGCTTATAAGTTCCCGCGAGAAGAAGACATAGACCGAAACCATAAAATTAGTGTTAGGCAGAATTTTTGGTGGATTGAAGTCGGTGGTGAAGAAGGAAACACTCTCAAAAATGCAGAAATTTGCCGTGATGAACTTTTAAAGATAGTATTCGGTATTTGGGATCATATAAAAAATCATTGTGACAATAAAGCGGATAATTGGGAGCTTGACTGGGTTGGCTTTATGTCGGCAAAGAGAGAAAGCCGTAGATATATCGGCGATTATATTCTCACACAGACTGATGAGGAGAGTGGCGGACATTTTGATGATATTGTCGCATATGGAGGTTGGCCGCTTGACGACCATCATCCAGGCGGATTCCGTCATCCTACCGAAGGCTCTCGTATGAAGAATATGGAAAAGCCATATGGAATACCATATCGTAGTCTTTATTCTGTGAATATTGAAAATCTTATGTTTGCAGGCAGAAACATAAGCGCCTCACATATTGCGCTTAGTTCAACTCGTGTTATGAAAACTTGTGCTGTACTTGGGGAAGCTGTTGGAGCTGCGGCGGCAATTGCTATTCGTGAGGGACTTTCGCCGAGAGAAGTAGGGCAACAGAGAATTGCTGAAATACAGAATACTCTTCTTGAAAATGACTGCTATCTACCCCACCTTACACGTAAGATAAGCGCCCTTTCACTCAAGTCCAAGCTTGCAACTGATGATTGTGGTGACGTTTCCGTGCTACTTAATGGCACTGACCGTTCACTTAATGAGGATAATGGCTTTTATTGCACACTCGGTAAAACTGTTACATATTTATTTGATAAAGAAACCGAAGTTGATACCGTCAGAATCATTTTTGACAGTGACTTGTGCCGTGAGCATATAGGTACAATAATGAAATTGGACGAAACCTCTATGATAGGTAGTCGTTTTCTAAAATATAATCACTTTGATATGCCGCACACAATGACAAAGGAATATAAGATTGAAATACTTGACAAAGAAGGAAAATGGAACACCGTAGTTGATGAAAATAACAACTATCAAAGATTTGTCAAAAAGAGTATTAATACAGTTTGCTGTGGAGTACGCTTTGTTCCTCTTGCTACATATGGAGAGAAAAAATCACATATTTTCTCTTTTGAAGTTATAGGGAAAAACTAATTATTTTGATTCTATATAACGTCAATTGAACAATTCAAAAAGTGACTCAATTTCTTATTTTTATTTTTATATAATTTTTGATATTATTTAGTAAATGGCATATAAAAAAGGTTCAAATATCATTGAACCTTTTTTGATTGACTTCAAATTTATCTAGTTTATTTGCAATTTCCTAAATTGGTTATTTATTATCTATATCGCTTAGTATACTTGATAATAATATAAAGTAAGATATCCCTATAAGCGCATTGATTTCGTTCTTTTTATATGTTGAAAGTTTTCTCTTAGAAACCGAGTTTATGCAGAAGGATTTCAACTTCTTCAGGCTTGTAGACTTTGCCCATTGAAACCACTTTTTCATTGACAACAAGTGCGGGCATAGACATGACGCCGTATGTCATGACTTTTTCCATATCAGTAACATATTCCACTTCGGCTTTCAAGCCCATATTAGCAACGGCTTTTTGTGTGCTTTCGAGCAAAGCGTGGCAGTTTTTACAGCCGGGACCGAGGACTTTAATACAGCAAATGCTGTTTTCAGTTTCTGGACAGCAAGTGCTAGTTTTTTCTACCTTTTCAGGTTCACATGATTGACAATTACAACCGCATGAACAAGAGGGGGCCTTAGCCTCTTTGGCTGTTTCTTTTTTCTTTCCGAATAATGACATAATAATTTTCTCCTTAATTTGTTGTATTTTTTTGTGTTTATTGTTTTACTGTTTTTTATTTGCCGCCACAGCCACACCCACAGTCGGATGATGGCTTTTTGTCAACTTTATCATCGTTACGCAATACAGGCGGAATCCATTCAGTGTCTTCACCGACATATGTGATAGCACCGACGGGACATTTATTCCCGCATCCGTGGCAGTGGTCAATACAGTTATTTGGGTTTGCTATGAGAGGGGAGGGTGATTTGCTCTTGTCGTAGACTCCATGTGTACAGAAGCCCGAGCAAATACCACATTCGATACAAGCAATGTAGTCAATGACAGGATACCAAGTTTTTGCCATAGATATTACCATGCCGATATATGGCAAAAACGGGAAATAAAAATAGCATTATCCCGTTTTGATTCCTTCGGCTTTATCCCTTCTTGCTTTTTTATTTTCAATCTTATTTTCTATAAAAATTATATTAAGAATGCTTGCAGAGCATTGAACAGATAACCAACAACAATAATGCCGACTGTACAGATAGCGATGAATATACCAAGAAGTTTTGGCTTAACTGCACGGCGAAGCATAATCATTGACGGCAGCGAGAGTGTTGTAACTGCCATCATGAATGACAATACTACTCCGAGTTGTGCACCTTTTCCAAGCAGCGCTTCTGCAATCGGAAGTGTACCGAATATATCAGCATACATAGGTACGCCACAAGCGACAGCGATTAATACGCCGAACGGATTATTTGAACCGAGTGCTGTTTCAACCCATGTCTCGGGAATCCAGTTGTGTATAACTGCGCCAATGGCAACACCAGCGAGAACATATGGAAATACTTTTTTTGCTGTGCTAATGACTTGACCCCACGCATATTTAATTCTATCCTTGAAATAAAGTTTTTCACCCTCGACTGATGCAATACCGTTTGCGTTACGGATGAAATCTTCAACTTGGTTTTCAAGGTGAAACTTTTCAATTAGTGTGCCACCTATTACGGCAATGACAAGACCTACTATAACATAGGCAACAGCCACTTTCCATCCAAAGATGCTCATCAGTAAAACCAGCGAGCCGAGATCTACCATTGGCGAAGATATCAAAAAGCTGAATGTTACGCCGAGCGGCAGTCCTGCACCAGTGAATCCGATAAAAAGTGGAATTGATGAGCAGGAGCAAAATGGAGTGACAGTACCTAACAGGGCAGCGACGCAATTTGCGCCAATACCATGAAACTTTCCGAGAATTCTCTTTGATCTCTCTGGCGGAAAGAAACTTTGAATATACGAAATAAGCAATATCAGAAATCCGAGTAACAACATAATTTTGATGGTGTCATACAAGAAAAACTGAACGCTTCCTCCTATTTTACCACTTGTGTCAAGTCCTAAGGTGTTTAAAAGTGAACCGATCAGATTGTTTAGCCACTTCATGCTGAGAATCTGATTCTGAAAAAAGTCCCATATTGGATGTGTCGATTCCATAAAATCTCCTTATAATATCTATAAATTGACAAGTTTAGACATATAGACCTAAATGCAAGTAATTTAAAGGCGGCTTGGTTTATTATTTATTGCATTTATTATATGTGCATTTTGTGTAATCATTCGTTTTATCAGGCGAGTGAGTACATAGGTTAATGAGTTT
>Ga0172378_10007328_pt1 | contig 10271 bp, 9 predicted proteins | sample GrowelOW332metaG_FD_119755 | JGI IMG/M metagenome (GOLD analysis project Ga0172378, IMG submission 119755) | Groundwater microbial communities from an aquifer near a municipal landfill in Southern Ontario, Canada - Pumphouse #3_1 metaG | ecosystem: Environmental > Aquatic > Deep subsurface >... | reverse complement strand
TTAGAAATCGAATTATGTTCGAAAATGTCTGGAATCATAATATAGACTAATAATTTCTTTTTAAGCGAAAAAATACTGTTGACATTTACAATTAATTCCATTATAATAATATAAAATGTGAATTTAGTTCACAAATATTATAAGGAAGTGTTTTTGATGATGTCTTTAAGACAAGAAGTAAATTGTGAAAATGTTTACAGCGTTGTTAAATCTTTAATCCAATGCGAAGAAAACATTACTAGAATTGTTTACGGAATCCAAATCAGTTCAAATGGTGAATGTTCCCAAATAGAGAATATTTCTTCTGATAAGCAGAAAGTTGAACAATTGTTACATAAGCTTAGAAAGCATGAAATTGAACCAGAATACCTGCATGAATATGTAGAAGATTTTATCTATGAACAATATTGTGGTTTTGTATTTGATTGAAACGACTAAATGTTCAGTGAAAATTAAAATGTATAAATATCAGATATAAAAAATTGAATATTTAAAAAATCATCATCGATATTCGGTGATGATTTTTGTATATTATTTGGTCAGGATAAAAGTACAAGCATTAATTAGCCTGATATAATAATAATTTTCATGTATATTTGTCCTGCTAAGATTGATATTTTTACCAAATAAAAGTATAATAATATTATATATGCAAAAATTAATTATGTGGGGGCAAAATCATGGACTGCAAACAATTTTTCAAACAAATTAAGGGCAAAAGAATTGCTCTTTGCGGAATAGGTGTCAGCAATACTCCGCTAATTCTCAATTTTCTAAGTAAAGGAGCTCGCGTTTTTGCTTGCGACCGCAGAACAAGAGAGCAAATCGGATCAATAGCCGATCAGCTCGAGGCAGAGGGTGCTGACCTTAGACTAGGTGAAAATTACTTAAAAAACTTAGAGGTTGATATAATATTCAGGACTCCGGGTATGAACTTTAATTTGCCTGAGCTTGTTGAGGCACGTGAAAATGGAATTGCTGTCACAAGCGAGATGGAAGTGTTCTTTGATCTTTGCCCTGCCACTATTCTGGCAGTAACAGGTTCTGACGGAAAAACCACCACCACTACTTTGATTTCTGAAATGCTCAAGGCAGAAGGCAAAACAGTTCATGTCGGCGGAAACATTGGCAATCCGCTGTTGCCAATTATAGAAGATATTAAAAGAGAAGATTTTGTGGTTGTTGAGTTGTCGTCATTCCAATTGATTTCAATGCGTAAGGGCCCTGACGTGGCTGTTGTAACCAATGTTGCCCCAAATCATTTGGATATTCACAAGAATATGGATGAATATGTTGATGCAAAGAAAAATATTTTGCTTCATCAAAATGCATTCTCACGCACTGTTCTTAATGCAGATAACAAGGTTACGCGAGGATTCAAATCACTTGTAAGAGGGCAAACCATGATGTTTTCTATGGAATCTCCAGTGGAGAACGGTGCATGGCTTGACCGAGATGGAACCCTATGTCTGTCATATCGTGGGATTTCTGTCCCGATTATGAACAGGAATGAGATTGCTGTTCTGGGAGATCACAATGTTGCAAACTATTTGGCAGCTATATCCGCTGTGTGGGGATATGCAGGAGCAGACAGCATTAGACGTGTTGCCAAGGAATTTGCTGGTGTTGAGCATAGAATTGAATTTGTTCGTGATGTGGACGGCGTTAAATATTATAATGATTCAATAGCCTCAAGTCCAACAAGAACAATTGCAGGATTGAAGGCATTTGATCAAAAAGTGATATTGATAGCTGGGGGTTATGATAAACATATTCCGTTTGAGCCGATGGCACCTTTTGTTTGCGAAAAAGTCAAGGTGTTGATTTTGACCGGACCAACTTCAGATTCAATTGAGCACGTTGTGCGAACATGTGAAAGCTTCACTCAGGGCAATCCTATCATAGTCAGAGTAAACAACATGGCCGAGGCTATTAAGGCGGCTCATGATATGGCAGAAAGCGGAGACATCATAACATTAAGCCCTGCTTGCGCCAGCTTTGATGCTTTTCCGAACTTTGCGGTAAGAGGAAATTATTACAAAGATTTGGTTAATAAACTTTAATTTACGGAAAAGAAGAATATTATGAATTTAAAAAAACTTATTTTTAAGCTTTCAGAGGCTGATGGTATGGGCGGAGTCAAGGATGCTTTAAAGGTTGCTGAGCAGTATTTGTCCAGATATGCCACTGTTGAAATCATGGGTGAGGGCACATTGATTGGCGTTATCAAGGGAAAATCCAATCATACAATCATGCTTGACGCTCATATTGATGAAGTTGGTATGATGGTTACATCTGTTGACGAAAGAGGATTTGTAAAGGTCTCTGCCGCCGGGGGAATTGATTCCCGAATACTTGCGGCAATGCCTGTTCATATTCATTCAGTACCACCTGTTATAGGTGCGTTTTGCAGTACACCACCGCATCTAAGGAAAGACGATGATGATGTTTGCAAAATCACTGAAATGTATATTGATACTGGACTTGGGGAAAAGGGTATTGATATTGTTTCGGTGGGTGACAGAGTCACGTTTCTGCAGTCCCCAAAAGAATTGATGTGCGGTAGAATAACCGGAAAATCACTTGATGACCGTGCAGGGGTAGCAGCACTTATTGAAGTGGCTCATCAAATTAACGACAACTGTGTTCCGCCATGCAATGTGGCTATTTTGCTCAGTGATCAAGAGGAACTTGGATGCCGTGGCGCAAAGGTGTCTGCTTTTTCGGTTGACCCGGACGAGGCAATTGCTGTTGATGTGAGTTTTGGTGACATGCCTGATATTCCATCAAACAAAACTGGTAAGCTTGATGGTGGTGCAATGCTAGGGATTTCTCCTGTGTTATCTCAAGAAATCAGTGATAAATTGGCAAGACTTGCAACCGAAAAGAAAATCCCGTTCCAATATGAGGTTATGGGAGGTCACACTTCGACCAATGCTGACGTAATTTCCGTGGCAAAATGCGGTGTGCCGTGTGGATTACTTTCAATCCCGTTGCGCAATATGCACACTCCTGTTGAGGTCATTTCAATTGCTGACGTTCAAAGTGTTGCTAATATAATCACTGCTTATATTATGGCATTTGATGGGGAGGAACAAGCTTGATTGAAAATTTAAAGGAACTGTGTAATTTGCCAGGTGTATCTGGAAACGAACACAAAGTTCGGGAATATATTTTAAATAAAGTTTCTTCACATGTTGACTGTTCGGTTGATGCAATGGGAAACATTATTTGCTTTAAAAAAGGCAAAATGCCGTCAAATCAAAAATTAATGGTAGATGCCCACATGGATGAAGTTGGACTTATTATCACCTCTGTAACCGATGAAGGATATTTGAAATTTGCCACAGTTGGCGGAATCGAAACTGCTGTTTTGATGACAAGACGCGTGATTATCGGAGAAGGTGAAATGGGTGTTATCAGTTGTAAGCCTTATCATTTGGTTGAGGCGGACGAGCGCAAAAAAATGCCAGAAAAGGATAGCCTTTTCATTGATATAGGCGCAAAAAGCCGAGATCAGGCGCTGGAAAAAGTGAAGCTTGGCGATGTTGCTGTGTTTGACAGTGAGTATATGCCATTAGGCGAGCTTATAAAAGCCAAAGCTATTGACGACCGCGCAGGATGTGCAATTCTTATCAAATTGCTCTGCGAAGACAGTGAATATGATTTTTATGCAACCTTTTCGGTGCAAGAGGAGGTTGGGCTTCGAGGCGCAAAAGCCGCTGCATTCACCGTCAATCCAGACAGTGCCATTGTGCTCGAATCTACGACGGCAGCAGATATCGCCGGCGTTTCAGATGACCGAATGGTTTGCAAGGTAGGCTGTGGTGTGGCTGTGTCGTTTATGGACGGTGCAACCCTTTATGATAAAGGCTATTATGATTTAGCAATACAGGTTGCAGAAAAATTGCAAATACCTTGTCAAAGTAAGGCGGCCGTAACGGGAGGCAACAATGCAGGAGCAATAAACTCAAGTCGAGGCGGTGTTCGCACTGTGTCGCTGTCGGTTCCTTGCCGATATATACATTCGCCGTCATGCGTTGCATCAGTAGAAGATGTTAATTCAGTCTATCTTCTTGCAAAAGCTATGATTGCAAAAATTTGTGAACAAACAGCAAGGCCATGATTAAGTTTTTAGAAAATCAATCAAAAGCGGATTTTGACGGGTTGCCAAATGATGCGGCACTTGTAAAAATCAAGGCACTGATGGGTGCGTATGGTTGCAAATATTCGTTTTTAAGCTTTTGGTTTCAGAAATCAGAGACAGATAAGACGACTGCTGCAATTTGCAGATTTGAATCATCGGTTATTATTTGTGTGTCAAGTGATGCGGATTGTGAAGAAATTTTGCAGTTTATAAAAATGATTTCTTGTGGAGAAGTATTTTGTAAGAAAAATTTATGCACAAGGATTAATTTAGAGGTTAAGTATGATTGTGATGAACTGCGTTTTGCTGGAGATTCCAATGTGCAGCAAATTGCAAACGTTGTTGGATTTAAAGAAGTATATGAAATTTTAAAAAGCGGCAGTGATGGGCAGATTGAACTGCCGCCATATGACGACTGGTATGTAGATTTTTCTCATCGTTTAAGGCATGGCAGTGCTCGAATTTGTTGCGTGAGTGGGTGCTCGGTTGCGATTACTGCTTATGAAACCGAGAATGAAGCAATCATTTCCGGCGTAGCAACCAAACCTCAATATCGAGGACTTGGACATGCCAAAATGGCGATTTCAGGAATTTGCAATATGCTTCAAAGGGACGGAAAAGTCCCAATAGTGCTTGCGGTGGGAAGCATGGTGGATTATTACAAAAAACTAGGATTTAAAAAGACGGGCGAATTTGCAGTGGCAAAAATAAAGTAAATGGATTGAAAATATATGAACACATTTTTTAATATTGATGAAAAATTATTAGCGGCAGATAAAGAAGTGATTGAAAAGTTAGAGGACATTTTCAAAAAGGTTGATGAAATAACACGCTATAATCAGCAGAAAATGCTGTCTTGTTTTATAAAAAATCGCGTCAGCGAATCTCATTTTGTTGCAACTACTGGCTATGGATATGGTGACCGTGGAAGAGAAACACTTGAACGCGTTTTTGCCGACGCTGTTGGTGCAGAGGATTCGCTTATAAGGCATAATTTTGTTTCTGGCACGCATGCTTTAACGGTTGCTCTGTTTGGAATGCTAAGGCCAAATGACAGAATGCTGTGCCTTACAGGCCGTCCATATGATACGCTTATTAGCGTGCTTGGAATTGACGGTCATGTTGATGGTTCTCTTGCCGATTTTGGCGTTAAATATTCTCAGGTGGATTTGGATGAGCAAGGCAAACCTGATATTGAAAATATTAAGGCACAGCTTTCAAAAGAGAAAACAGCTGTTGCATACATACAGCGCTCGCGTGGATACAGTTTAAGACCCAGCCTTACAGTGCAGGAAATCGGCGAATTAGCAAGAGCGGTAAAAGAAATATCACCCGATACTGCTGTTGTGGTTGACAACTGTTATGGTGAATTTGTTGAAAAACAAGAGCCCACAGAAGTGGGGGCAGATTTGATTGTTGGTTCTCTGATTAAAAATCCGGGCGGTGGAATTGCACCAACAGGTGGATATATTGCCGGAAAGCATGAATATGTTGAAAAATGTGCATTCAGGCTGACAGCACCGGGCGTGGGACGAGAGGTTGGAGCCAGTTTGGGGCTCAACCGTGAATTGTATATGGGATTGTTTAACGCTCCTCATGTCACAGGGGAAGCACTCAAAACCGCAATATATGCTGCAGGTCTTTTTGAAAAATTGGGGTTTGATGTGACTCCAAAATACGACAGTGTACGTGCTGACATCATTCAAACAGTTGTTTTGAAAACCCCTGAAGCTCTTGTTGCATTTTGTCAAGGTATGCAAAGTGGCGCACCGATTGATTCATTCGTTGCACCGGAAGCGTGGGACATGCCAGGGTATGACAGCAAGGTTATCATGGCGGCAGGTACATTCACGCTCGGTGCATCAATCGAGCTGTCCGCTGACGCACCACTGCGTGAGCCGTATGCCGCGTGGCTGCAAGGAGGCATCAATTTCCACAGCGCCCAAATGGGAGTCCTCCTCGCCGCTCAAAAGATGTTTGACGGTGGATTCATAAAATAACCAAGTAGTCGTTTTAAAGATGAAATGGTATGAATAAGCCTGAAACACAATGGGATAAAGTACAAATGAACTATTTCCTTGTGTCATTTATAGCAAACATTGTTTGCAAAATCAATATATACAAAAAAGCTGCCAATTGTTGGCAGCTTTTTTCGCTTTGAAGTATTATTTTGAGGAGGGTAAAAGATAGCCCAATAAGCAGGGTGCGGTTCCCTTTGTGTTTTTGAGCTTGTACTTAGTATACAATTTTTTATTTGTAAAAATGTTTCTTTTTTGTAAACAGATTTTTAACATATATGCTTTTTTTCTTGAACAAGCATATATCTATGAAAACTTGGTAAAAATAAGCTTAACAGCAATTCAAAAAGTGCTTGAAAATTCAAAATTAAAGAAAATCCACCGAAACGGAGAGAAACATAATGAAAAATAATAAAGTAAAAGATTCTAAAATCAAAAAGTTTTTTGCAGGTAAAGGTTTCTATATGGTGGCATCGCTGTGTCTGGTTGCAGTGGGTGTTGCCGCGTGGAGTGCGGTGCAAAGTTTGCCGACCCCACCAATCGGTTCAGGAAACACGCAATCGCTTGTATCGGAATTGAAATCAGACAACAGCGACACAGCAGAGGGAGTCGGAAATACAGTAAGCGGTATTGCTGATGATCGCACAGCATCATCAAAATCATCAACAACAAAAAAATCGGAAATAAATTCGCCTGAAGTAGCTATAACAGAAGCACCTGTTGCAAATTTCTTTGTAATGCCTGTTACCGGTAATGTTATTAAAAAATTCGATGATAAAGAATTGCAATATTCAGAAACCTATCGTGATATGAGACTTCATTTGGGTGTCGATATTGCCGCGGCTAAAGGCACAAATGTCACGGCTGCAGGAGATGGAACTGTGACAGAAATTAAAACTGATCCATTGTATGGAGTCACTGTAATTATCGACCACGGAAACGGTGTTACAGCAAAATATTGCGGTTTAAACGGGACTCCTACTGTTAAAGTCGGTGATATAGTGAACTGTAAAACCCAGTTAGGCGATGTGGATATAGTCCCCTGCGAGAGCGTAGACCCATCTCACCTTCATTTGGAAATATTAAAAGACAATAAAAATGTGCCACCTCTGGAATTAATGGGAATGCTTGAAGCTCAATAGTCATATAATATAATGTTATCCTGCCCTCGTAAATCGTTTAAGGGCAAAATACAAGCCGAAACCAAAGGACTAAGCACCTATGGTTTTCGGCTTATGTTTTTTTCCATAACACTAAAAATCCTTTACAGCCTTCAATACTTGTATAGCTTAACTTTGAAATTCGACAATCATTTGATAGTGAATTGTTTGCACTTACAACGCAATTGTTTAAATTAATAAGATTTTTAAAATATATTTCACTGCTTTCATCATTAGTATAATAATAAGGACTGTCCCAAGAAAATCCAAATTCACAATACGTTTTGTCATTGTTTGCAGCACTAATTAATGCTGAAATCACAATATTATTCATCTGAGCTTTATCGCTAATCATCGGACAATTTACTGCAAGATAGTTATATTCCATGCTGTTGCATATCGGCAGTTTATAGTTAAAACTAACGTTGTTATAGTTAGGATTGCTATAATCAAAATCAGCATCAATGACGTGGGTAGTAAGAACCGACTCAGTTGATAGGTTTAAGAACAAGTGGAATCCTTTATCCGAGGTATCATCTCCTGTTGCATCAACATGGTACCAACAGTTGTTTATTTTAACAACGTTCCACATATGACTACCACCGTTATATTCGCCGCTGACAAGACCGCATTCAATACCGACATAGTTTAGTGAAAGCTGTAACGCACGCGAATAGCCTTCACATACCGCTTTTGCCGTGTCTCCATTTTTAACAAGTGCACCATATGAAGAAAAGGCAAATGGGTTTTGAGTTGTGGTGCCGCTTGTTTGGTATTCATCAGCCACGTTTAAATCATATGTAACACGTTTCACAAGCCACTCATGAACAGCCACCTCACGCTCAAAATCGCTCATATTTGATTTTAAGTTCGAATTCAATTCTTCAAGAGCACTTTTAATTTGGCTGTTATATATATCCCTCTGCGATTTTGTGCAGAGATAATTAGTTGAATCTTCAGATTGTATTGCAATGCCCAACTGCATGTTCTTGCTGTCATTATCTTTATAAAAGTAAGAGTTCGGTATCCAGTAATATTCTGGTCTGTCATGCCTGACTGCATTAAAGGCCAGAAAGACTTGTGAATAAGTGCAATTTCCAAGGTCTATGTATCCCGTTTTCATTTCATAAATAGCGTCATCAATAATTCGGTAAACCACTTGAGTTTTAGCATCAAGATTTTTATAATAAAGTTTTTCATATGTGGCAATTGGAGTATAGTATGTTTGGCTGGGATATATGCTATCAGTTCTGGCATTATGATATTCAAATTCTTCTGTTGTTGGATATGTATCTGAACTGGTAATTAATGAAGATTCACTTGAATTATCAGAAGTGGTTGTTTGAGGGGTAGTATTGGAAGTGATTTTTGAGCTATAGCTTTTTGGACTGTCATATTCAGAACTTTGAGGATTGCTTTCGTTCAAATCTGATACAATTATTTGTGAGTTGTTGAAAGAATCAGAATCATAAATAAAGGAAGTCGGCTGTTCGGATGATGTAATGATTTTCGGAAGGGTGCAGCCAGAAATAAAGATTAAAACAGTAAGTCCCAGAACAAGTATCCTTTTCACGAGCAATCCTCCTTTAATAAATTTAAAAATTGACTTGTATCATAATAATCAGCATAAGAAACATCGGTGTCACATGCTGATAGAATATATTTAAAGATAGTTGATTTGCTTGATTCACTGGAAGATAAAAAAGTGTCGATTACTGTCGATGTTAAAGTTTCGGAATCATCAGTATATTTAATAACAATCACAGCTTGCGCGCCGGTGATTCTAAAACATCCCTTTTCAAGTAACATTTTGCTGTTTTTGTCAACAATGTTTTCTTTGATGTTTAATGATATGCCACCAAAACTGTCGATTATGTGAGCAAGCGCATCCTCACTCATAACCAAATATTTGTCAATTTTTGAATTTGAAGCAAGCTGAACAGCAGATTTAAGAACAGATATTCCACCGTATAAATAATGTCCCGATAAAATGTCGGTGCGATTATGAACATCAACAGAGCGGTCAGCAACAGCAGCCACTGTTACCGCATTTTGGGAAAACAATAAATTAGCAATAACACTTTTAGGCTTTTCGCCAATATCATAGCAAATCAACACCGTGCTATCACTAACTGTGGCAACGGGTTTAGCAATTGATGAAGTGGAGTTGAAAAAATCCGTATCACGTTGATTAAATAATAAAAATATCGCAGTAAAGCCTGCAAAAGCAAATAGACAAATAAACAATGTTAAAGTAAATGAAAGAAAATAATACAATCGGGAGCTATTTTTACTTCTGTTGTTTTTAGCACTCAAGGCTTTGCAACTCCTTAAATTATAGCACAATTTTGTCTATATAACAGTGTTTTGAATAGAAATATTAAAAAATAAGTGATTATAAGCACGATATTTATCATTCCCCAATAGCTATTGCTCCATGCAAAAATATATGGTATAATAATAAGTAAAATATTACAGCTTTTATGGAAGGTTAATGTATATGAATTATAAATTTGCAGACCGTGTTATGGGTCTTAAGCCATCAGCAATACGTGAAATTTTAAAATACACTTCAATGCCTGGATACATCCCCTTTGCGGCAGGCAATCCGGCACCTGAGGCTTTTCCTATACAGGCTGTTAACGAGATTTCGGCAAAGCTTTTGAAGACGCATCCAGTCGATGCGCTGCAGTATTCCATAACTGAGGGCTATAGGCCTTTAAGAGAGCATTTAACCGGATATATGAAGAAAAAGCATAATATAGGTCGCGAATTTGATAATATTATAATCACTTCGGGTGCACAACAAGTTATGAACCTTTCAACAATGGCTTTGTGCAATCCGGGGAATACGATTATTTGCGAAAACCCAAGTTTCATAGGCTCTTTAAATGCTTTCAGATCATTCCAGGTCAATTTAGCTGGCGTTGATGTTGAGGCTGACGG
>Ga0172378_10007326_pt1 | contig 10274 bp, 8 predicted proteins | sample GrowelOW332metaG_FD_119755 | JGI IMG/M metagenome (GOLD analysis project Ga0172378, IMG submission 119755) | Groundwater microbial communities from an aquifer near a municipal landfill in Southern Ontario, Canada - Pumphouse #3_1 metaG | ecosystem: Environmental > Aquatic > Deep subsurface >... | reverse complement strand
TTCCAAGCCTTGTTTGCGCTGGAACATGCGACCCCTTCAGGGTCGGGGGTCAACCAATCAACCTAAAGCTACAAATATTCGACCACCTTCGGGGTCGGCTGTAGCACATTAGTGAACGGCATCTCGTTTTGGAATACTAAACTGACCCATCTTTTGAGCACCCTACCCTTCAGCCCGAAATAAGAAATTCCAGATGAAAGGAAAAAGTAGGGCACGTTCAGAGAGGACAAACAATCGGATAATCATATTATCTGATCGCGTACAAATGTTTTTGAGATTTATCCTAAATTCAACACACCTACCGGCCTTTGCACTTGATCACCTTTTGGGATTGACATCTGTGAACATAAAACAAATGGTATGATTGGTTTCTTCTCAGGACACAGAAAAAAAAATTCCGGAGATGACTCTTCGGAATTTCTGTTTTTTAATCGTTGAGAAATATAATCACGGTTCTATCTTGTTAAAATAATATTTAAGAGAGACTGATTTTATAAGGTCTTTCATGGATTTGTCTTTCGGTGCAAATTCAGAAAGCATAAAGATTTGCTTACTCATCTCCAATACTAAAGTGGTATCAGAATCCACTTTGTAATTAAAAATGTAAACCCTACCCATTCCTAATTCAACAATCATTTTGTCTCCTAGCAACTTATAGGACCAAACATCCTCATTGTTGTTGTTCGTTCTCTCCATGGTCGAATCTGTAAAAGAATAGATGAATTCATCTTTCTCACTTACTGTGTCTTTTCGCAGATACGACAAACAGCTATCCAACGACGACTGTTTGGAAGGGTCTGAAGAGACAACATCGCAAGTGATCTTCTTTATCTTCCAATCGGAAGAGGTCAGATTATTATCCTCTGCGAACACGGATAAACCGAGGAACAACGAGATAAGTAATAAAAGCCCACGCATACTATCCAATTTTAAAATTTAAAGGACTTCTCCTTTTTTTAAAACACCCTGACAATCGGAAAAAATCACACGGTCTTCTTTATAGAAGCAGTCTTTGTTTTTCTCTTTGTAGTTGGAGCAGAAATCTTAGCCTCAACAGATGAAGAGGTTTTCAACTCTTCCTTCAACTTTTTGTTCTCCTTTGTCAGTTTGTTGATCAACTCCTCTTGAGCGTTGATGGTCAGAGTAAGCGAGTTAAGCTCCTCGTTATCGACATCCTCAGGGAATTTAGAATTGACACGGTCAATGAAATCGCTCAATACATTCATGAAGTTCATGAAAGCCTCGTAAGGCGAATCATACGGGCTGTAATGGCTATGAACGGCACCATCAGAAAAATGCTTTGTACTCATATAGTAGAGATGGTCGCTTGTCTGAAGGTAATACCAATCCTGAAGAATTTTACGGTTCTTGCACATACGTACGCGTTCGCCGATGCCATTCAACTTATTGAAAGTCTCCTTCTGTAATTCGTTACCCAACCATGCTGACAAATCGCGCTCCTCATCTGCCCAAGAGATAGGGTAAGGCACGTTAATGCTGTCAATAGGTTTCTGGCGGTCAAAGATCTCAGAAGGCGTAGCAAATTTGATGTTACGCTGAGCTGCAAATGCAGGCAAGGCCTTCAAAAACTCAAAGATACCAGTATTTTCGCCCTGTATCTCGCCGAATGTCTCGTAGTTCATGAAGAGATTGATGACGTTCTCATCTGGAGGAGTAGCGGCAATCCAATCCAAGAATTTATTGGCAGTAAGAGGGAACTGGTCCCATCCCCAATCCGAAAAACGGAATGTAATATCGTCACTCAGTTTGAAATTTTTCAGTAACAATTTTAATCTCGGATTGTTGGCGCAGCAGTAAACGTAGTTAGGGCTCTTCCAACCCAATACGTGCTTAGCTCCTTCGGTCAACATACCTTTGAAACCCATGTTCACAACACGCTCGCCGATTTCATCGGAATAGATGAGCTCTGTATTTCTGAACACAGTTGGTTTAACGCCAAACAAGCTCTGAATTTTCTTGGCATGCTCTTTCACCTGCAACTCGAACTCGTCATTGTCCCATACAGACGATAAAGAGTGAGCGTATGTCTCTGCCAAGAATTCAACGCAACCTGTTTTAGCCAACTCACGAAAACTGTCCACAACCTCCGGAACGTACAGCTCCAACTGCTCTAACGCAACGCCGGAGATGGAGAACGCAACCTTGAACGCACCATTTGTATCCTTAATCATCTTAAGGATAGTCTTATTGGCTGGAAGGTAACTACGTTCAGCAATACGTTTGATGATCTCTTCGTTATTGTAGTCATCATAATAGTAATGGTCACTACCAATATCGAAAAAGCGATACCTTCTCAAACGGAAAGGCTGATGTACCTGAAAATAGAAACAAACTGACTTCATTATCTATGCTTAACGATTAAACTTCTTACAAAATCACTATTTATCTGCGCAAAACCATATCGTAGACCTTGCGGACCTTCAATGCGGCATACTCCCATTTTATCTCATCCACCTCATTCTTTCCCTCTGTCTTCAACAAATCAGACATGGCTGGATAGGTGATGATAGAATAGATGGCATCTGCCATAGCATCAATATCCCAATAGTCAACCTTAATGGCATTATTCAAAATTTCGGCACAACCCGACTGTTTGGAGATGATAGTAGGAACCCCCACCTGCATCGCCTCCAATGGTGAAATACCGAACGGTTCAGAAACAGAAGGCATGATGTAAACATCGCTCGACCTCAACATTTCGTGAACCTCCTGACCTTTCAAAAAACCTGTAAAATGGAACTTATCCGAGATGTGGCGATAGGCCGCATGACGGATCATCTTGTTCATCATATCACCGCTACCTGCCATAACGAAACGTACATTGTTGGTGCGCTGCAAAACTCTGTAAGCAGCTTCCACAAAATACTCAGGACCTTTCTGCATAGTGATACGGCCTAAGAAGGTGACCACCTTGTCCTTTGTTCCGCGCTTAGGCTGTATAGCCTCGATCTCCTTGCTGATAGGCGCTACCGCATTGTGTACGGTTGTCACCTTTGCAGGGTCTATATGATAACGGTATATGACCGTATCACGGGTCAAATCACTTACGGTGAGGATGTGGTCAGCCTCATCCATACCTCGCTTCTCTATCGCGTAAACGCCAGGATTCACATTTCCACGGCTACGGTCAAAATCAGTAGCGTGAACATGGATGATCAACGGTTTACCTGTCACATGTTTAGCATGGATGCCGGCAGGATAAGTCAACCAATCATGCGAGTGGATAACATCAAAATCCAACGCGCGGCATACAACACCTGCAACCGCATCATAATTATGAATTTCTTCAAATAGATTGTCTGGATAACGTCCAGAAAACTCTACCGAACCAATACCATTGGTTCCTATGTGATTATTATCCTCACGGATGCAGTTACGGTAATGATAATACTGATCCGTTGTCATTTGTCCGTTCAACTCCGAATTCAAGTAATTCCATTCAGGCTCTCTCCACACAATAGGCACCTTATTGGCACTCACAATCTTCAGGAAGCTCTGGTCTTCATCTCCCCATGGCTTTGGCAACATAAACGTAATGTCCATGTCGTTCTGCAAAGACATACCTTTGGTAAGTCCGTAACTTGCCGTTCCGAGACCACCCAAAATATGGGGAGGAAATTCCCAACCAAACATCAAAGCCTTCATAAACAAAATAAATTAAAAAGATATAAAATCACGCTTTAAAGCTCTTCAGAACCTTCAATATTCTCAATATCTCCGCCACGTTCATTGCGAAGGAGATACCACCCCTTCCTTTGAATGGAGGATTTGCATCGTACATTTCAGAGATTGAACCGATGCAGTTCAAATACATCTCCTCTTCGAAACCGATCAGCGAACGCTCTGCGAAAGAGACACCGCTCAGTTTGTATATTCTTAAATATGCTTCTATATAGGCACCCATCAACCAAGGCCAAACGGCTCCTTGGAAAGATGAGAAATCTCTGTCGACCTGCGAACCTTCGCAAGTACCGTGATAGTTTGGACTTTTCGGACTCAAAGAACGCAAGCCCTTAGGAGTAAGCAACTCTTTAGTCGTGATGTCCACAATGGATTTCTTCTGTTTGTTGTCCAAAGGAGAATAGGCCAAAGAGACAGCAAAGATCATGTTCGGACGAACAGACTGCTCTTTGTAACTGTCGGCCACGAAATCGTAAAGATAAACGCCGTTCCAGAATACAGAAGAGAAGCTCTCTTTTGCACGCTCAGCGTATGCAGAAAGGGTGTCGGCCAAATAAGCCTCGCCAAAACTGCCAGCCAGCTCTGCCGTAAATCTCAACGCATTGTACCAAAGGGCATTGATTTCAACCACATAACCGCTACGAGGGGTGATTGGTCTGCCGTTGAATGTAGAGTTCATCCAAGTCACTGCCTTCTCCCAACCATTCACATAAAGCAAACCGTTTTCGTGAAGGAAAAGGTTCGGATGTTTCTGTTTTACGATAAACTCAATGATATCCTTCAAAAGTTGTCCGTACGACTTCCACATATTTTCAACGCCGCTCTCCTTTGCATACTCCTGTAAAGCCCAAATAGCCCACAACAAAACGTCTGGCTGATCCAATTCTTTCACATCACTCTCTATCTGTTCTCCCTTCATGAATTGATAAATAGCAGGAATTATGGTCTGCATAATTTTCTCGAAACCTGTCAGGTCGTCAGAAGTCAAAGAGACACCAGGCAAAGATATGAACATATCACGCGCACGGCATTTGAACCAAGGGTAGCCCGCCAACAGATAAAGTTCCTCCGGGTTCTTTCTGTTAAAGAACTGCTGAGTCGAATACTTCAAACAGTTGAAGAAACTTGAACGGGGTGTGCTTTTTGAAATTTCATCTCGGTATATGTCGTCCAAACTGTCGACATCCACCTCGCTGATACCAGCCGAGAAGATAAAAGACTCGCCTTTTTGGATAGGAACTTCAAAATATCCAGGAACGAACAAATCTTCCTTGTAAGCGTAACCACGCTCCTGCTCCTTTGAATATTCAATACCTTTATTCCATGTAGGACAAGAGATGAACTTAGGCTCCTTGTTAAACTGCATATACAAATCAGGATAACCTGGATACAGGCACATTGAGATACCCGACTTCACCTCTTTATAAGTAGTATTGGCATTGTCATTCTCAACACATAGAGAGTTGACATCTCGAAAGGCCAAGAATGGTCTGAAACGAAGTGTCGTCTGCGAATGTGCATCAATCAATGTGTATTTTATAAGAATTCTATTCTCGTATGAAATGAAGACTTTCTCTTTGGCCAAAAGTACGCCACCCACCCTATAAATACAATAAGGTACAACGTCGCAATTGAACTCGCGCATATACTTATGCCCTCTCGGTGAAAAATTGTCACCTCCGTATTTATGGATTCCAAGGTTAAACTCCGCTCCATGCTGAACTACCGTTTCATCGAAAGAAGAGAGCAAAACATGATTGTTGTCGTCCTTGCTTTTAATCGGAAGGGTCAACAAACCATGATACTTTCTTGTATTACATCCTATTATCGTTGTACAATGATAAGCTCCGGACTTGTTGGTACTCAACATTTCCTTCGACAGAGACTCTTCCAAGTTGGAGAGTAAAGACTTATCAAAATTCAGATAACCCATATACCTTACGTATTTTTTAATTTAAAAAAAGATACATGTCTCAATACTATTTCAGTTCGAGCAACAATAGGTAATGACACCGCAAAAAAATAAGCAAAGCCAAAGCCCAAACCCTTATATACATAGCCTCAATTACGGTTTAAAAAACAATCAATAATTTACGTCTACATAGTTATTAGAAAGACTATATCTTTTATCAGCATAAAAGTACATATTTAAAGAATAACACACAAAAAAAAGCAAACATTTTAAAACGAGAATAGGCCAAGTCAATGAATTTCATATTTTCATTCAAACAACAAGGCCTTACGTTGTTTCATTTTGATTTTCATAAGATACTTTAAACACACACAACAGTATCACTTCAATCGGTTAGAATACCACCGTTCCAACGCTCCATTACAGAGAGAAGATCCGCCTTCACCTCCTCTTTGTTTATCTCATTCAGCATCTCATGACGTCCGCCCTCGTACTCTTTCTTCGAAACATGCTTCATACCTAATGATCTGTAGGCACTGTAAAGATTATGCGGCATCTTTCCATAATCGCCCACCGGATCCATCGAACCATAGAAGAGATGAACCGGCAACTCTTTCGGAATGAGGTTCATATTCTGTGTCTTATGAATTTGAGAGAGAGCACCCAACAAATCACAGAAAAATGAGACAGGGGGGATAAATGTGCAACGTTCATCGGCATCATAAATTTTGACCATCTCTGCATCTCTTGTAAGCCAAGCATGCTTGCTCTGCGGATTTTCGATTTTCGAATTGTAACCGCCAAAAACCATGTCATTCATGAATTTAGAACGATAACGAGCACCCTTGAACGTACGGATACAAAGCGGAATGAGTAGGGCAAACTTGATAAACGGCGTTCTTAAAGCCGGACCGGCCGTACCTGAAAGCAGACAACCTGCGATAAGATCTTCTTTCGCAAAACGCTCCATGTAAGCCTGCGAAACAAAGGATCCAAAAGAGTGTCCCAGAAGAAAAAGCTTCGCTTGCGGGTACCGAACTGCCACATTGGTTATTACGGTATGCAGATCTTCCACTACACGGTCAAAGCCATCTTTTTCGGCTAAAAAGCCATAGTTGGATGAATCGCCAGCCGTATCTCCATGTCCGCGTTGGTCGTAACCGTAAAGGGCAACGTACTTTTCGGTCAAGAATGTTCCGAAATCGTCGTACCGCTGCGCAAACTCATTCATGCCATGGCAAAGAACGACAACATATCTAGGTTGAGCATCAGGCAACCAAGCGTGCATTGCCACCTCTTTGCCGTCTGTCATCTTCATTTTTTCATTTACTTTCTCCATAAATTGTTCAAGTTGGATTCTGTTCACAAACTTACAAATTTATGACTCTAACACGACTACCATTTGGCTACGATTTCAAACAATTTTTATTTTTAAAATATAATGTTGTAAATATAGAAGGGGTGCGCCCCATAGCCGTCAGGCTAAGAAGCTTATCCTTTTGAAATTTAATAAGATACACAAAAATCAAGAAAAATCTGCTGTTTATCATCATGACCTCGCCAAACGGACCCTGATTTTTTCTTTGATCCTTTTATCACATATCATCTATTCCATTTTCTCATTCAAACCCGCTCCTTTTCTCCGTTTTTCAAATTATATGTCGAAATGGATTTTATATAGTCGTTTTTTTGTTTATTTGCATATTAATTTTTTTTATAAAAAACTAAAGTATAATATGAGATTAAATGGAAGACGTACCAGCGACAACGTTCAAGACGGTCGCGCACGCAAAGCTATCGGCGGGAAAGGTTTAGGAATAGGCGGAATCATCATCGTTGGCCTTATTGTTTGGTTATCAGGAGGAGACCTATCACAAGTTTTTAATGTAATTCAACAGACTCAGCAACAGAATATATCACAGACTTCAGAGGACGAAAATTTCCAATCAACCCCTAAAGAGGAAGAACTTAAGAAATTCGTATCGATCATCTTCGCAGGAACAGAGGATGCCTGGACTGACATATTCAGCGATATGGGTTCTGTGTACAGAAAACCCAAGATGCACATCTTCCGTACATCTGTTACTTCGGGCTGCGGTAATGCAAGCTCATCAACTGGACCTTTCTACTGCCCTGCAGACGAGACCGTATATATCGACCTCTCCTTCTTCGACGAGATGGAAGGACAGCTTCAGGCTGGCGGCGACTTTGCCTACGCATACGTCATCGCTCACGAAGTAGGTCACCATGTTCAGAATCTGCTCGGCATTCTTGACAAAGAACGCGCTATGGAGGCTAAAGATCCAAGTAGAGCGAATGAATACAGTGTACGCACAGAGCTTCAGGCCGACTTCTTCGCAGGCGTTTGGGCTCACTACGACAACAATAACTACAACTCATTGGAAGAGGGTGATATAGAGGAAGGCCTTAACGCAGCATCTGCTATCGGCGATGACCGTCTACAGATGAAATCTCGCGGTTATACCGTTCCCGAATCATTCAACCATGGAACATCTGCACAGCGTTCTAAATGGCTGAAGTTAGGTCTTAAGACAGGAAACATTAAAGACGGAGATACTTTCAGTCCTACTTATTCTGAGCTATAATCCATCTTTTCGAGGAGATTATAAACATGTATATTATTGTAGACAGCGGTTCAACCAAAGCCGAGTTTATGCTGTTGGACAACAAATGTCCTGCCGGCGACTGCTTCACCATCTCGGGCATCAATCCTTTCTACCAAACGGAGAAAGAGATTGCAGACCTTCTGCAAAATTCCATTAGCAAAGATTTTCCAGCACAGAGTGTGACGAAAATCTATTTTTATGGCGCAGGATGTTCGTTTCCCGAGAAGAAATCAATGGTAGCCAACGCCCTCAAGACCTTCTTCACCAAAGCAGATGTGGAGGTGGACAACGACCTACTAGCAGCCGCCCGCGCCCTTTTTGGCAACCAGAGAGGCATTGCCTGCATCCTAGGTACGGGATCCAACTCCTGCCTCTACAACGGCAAGGAGATCGAGATGAACGTATCTCCACTAGGTTTCATTCTGGGAGACGAAGGTAGCGGTGCCGTTATCGGCAAGAAGTTGGTTGCAGACTGTCTGAAGAACCAACTACCAACCGAGTTGAAGGAGAAGTTTTTCCAGTACTACGACACAACTCCTCAGCAGATTATGGATAACGTATACAAGAAGCCTTTCCCTAACAGATATTTGGCTTCCTTATCGCATTTCTGGATCGAAAACTTGGACGAGCCGCACATACACGCCATCGTCCAAAACAGCTTCAGCGAGTTTTTCGACCGCAACATAAAGCAGTATCCTCACCAAAACGAGAAACTCGGTTTCGTAGGCTCCATTGCCTTCCTTTGCAGGGACATTCTGACAGAAGTTGCCGAAACAAAAGGTTATCAAATCGACAAGATAATCAAAGACCCAATGGAAGGACTTGTTGCCTATCACGAACTAAAGAAAAAAGCATGATAACGAAAGAAGAAATATTCAGGATAGGAAAAATTCTGAAACCCCACGGATTGCAAGGCGAACTTGCATTCTCGTTCGATACGGATGTATTCGATGAAGTAGAGAACCCCTACTTCATCTGCAAGATTGACGGCATTTTTGTGCCTTTCTTCATTGAAAGCTATCGTTTTAAAACAGACGAGACCGCGCTGGTCAAATTCGAAGGAATTGGAAACGAAGCGGAAGCGAAAGAGTTGGCCAATGCCGACCTTTACATGTCACGTAAGTTCCTTCCAAAGAATGACGACCCCGAGGATTACTCGCTCTACGTGGATGACATCAATTTCTATATAGGTTATCGAATCTTGGATAAAGATGGCAATCAGATCGGAAAGATAATCGACTACGATGACGCTACGGAGAATGTGCTTTTTGTGGTGGAGACGCTAGATAAGAATGAGATTCTCATCCCAGCACAAGACGATCTCATCGTTCTCATCGATGATAACAAGCAATCGATCACGATGGATCTGCCAGAAGGATTGATTGATTTGGATAATGCTGAGGAAGAATAGATCTTAGTTACATAGAGTGTCACGAAGAAGACACAGAGAGCCACAGAGAATATAAAAAACTCTGTGGCTCTCTTTTATCCAATATGAATTGAATGAAATTTGATTTTTTCAGCCTACCAAAGGAACATTAGACCAAAAATGTCTAGAATTCGTTCTTCATAGCAAGACGCCGAATGAAGGATTAAAAATCACACTACGAAGAACTGAGGAAAAATCAATTTTTCCGTTAGCTTTTTTCTCGGTGTAGACAGAAAGAAGATATAATCAGATTACTTTATAAATCAGGAAATTTTAGAACTGTTTCAAAATTTGTTTTCCAAACGTCAAGTTCAAAAATTTTACCTTGTCAGACAAAAGCCTTCTGCCCTATATTAGTTATGCCATCAATAATTTATTCTCTACATGAAATAAAAATTGTTATAAATATGGCAATATACATTTTAGTAATCACTCCATTTGTAATAATATAAATCATTCTTTGAAATCTTTTTGTTTTGAAATTTCGGCGTATAGGTCAAATTGCGTGGTATTTTCACTATACTAAGTGTCAATGGGTCAAATTGCGTGGTGACTTAAATGAAAATACGATTGAATATTTTCAACAATTTGCTCATATTTGTAT
>Ga0172378_10007325_pt1 | contig 10274 bp, 9 predicted proteins | sample GrowelOW332metaG_FD_119755 | JGI IMG/M metagenome (GOLD analysis project Ga0172378, IMG submission 119755) | Groundwater microbial communities from an aquifer near a municipal landfill in Southern Ontario, Canada - Pumphouse #3_1 metaG | ecosystem: Environmental > Aquatic > Deep subsurface >... | reverse complement strand
TTCAATACTATTTAAATTATTATCACCTTCAAGAAAAATATTCTTTTCATAGCAGTTATCCAGTCCTTCATATTTAACTTTTCCGTTTTCGTAATTGATAATATTCGTTGAAAAAGAAACATTACTAATTTCATATGATGTATCAGAATAAGATAACTTAAGTGAGTTTATTCTTAAACTAGCAGAAAATGTAATCGTTATTCCGATTGTAAAAAACTGATAGTTTTCTTCATCAGTTGAAATCATAAATAAGTTCTGGAGTGGTTCCATTGTTTCTAAATTTAGTTTGGTCGGTGAGTAATAATAATCTGTCGGTTTAAATAAATCATAGAACCTGTTTAATTTGGCCTGTGAGATTAGCTTTTTATTACCGGAAGAATCCGAACAATCCAGTGAAACTCCCATATCAAAATATTTTTCTGATTCTATTTCATCAATTTTGGTTTTAAAAGTAATTAGAAATAAGGAAGACCCCTCAAAGTCACAGCGAAGGCTAGGTTTTTGTTTAGCATATGGATTTCCACCCGAGCCACCGATTTCCACGACACCTCTATCAGGATAATTCCCCCAGAAACCAGCTGGAAGAGAATTCTTTGACTCTCTATCTGATGATAACTGACCAGTGACACAGACATCCTGTCCGTTAAGTCTGATTTTTTGAACGTTTTTTGTTTCCGGATTCCTAAACAGACAATTTGCCGAAAACAAAGAGAAAAATGATAAGACTAGACAATTCAATATTTTGATTTTCATTTCTTTAGTCTCCTTCAATTTATATTGGGTACCAGTCTGATTTTTTTCCAACAATATGAATTTAGAGATTATTCTTTTTTGCAATATGATATAATAAATTTCGCTGCTCCCGTAGCTCAGCCCGGATAGAGCGACCGCCTCCTAAGCGGTAGGCCAAGGGTTCAAATCCCTTTGGGAGCGCCATCTCTGCACCCATAGCTCAGTCCGGATAGAGCACAAGCCTCCGAAGCTTGGGGCCAAGGGTTCGAATCCCTTTGGGTGCACCAAAATATATATATGAAGAAAACAGTACTTGCTTTTTTTATGAAAATCGCTAATATGTCAAAAAAGACCGCAAAAATTTATTGCGTTGTCATTACTTTTTTATTTTTGGCTTCATCAGGCATGGCTTTAATAGGACTGATTTCAATTGTCCCAGACAAGACACCCTCATTTGCCATTCCTTTAGTTATTTCCGGATCAATTATTCTATTTTTGGTTCTCATTACTATCATGATAACAACTATTTCCTCAAATTACTTTGAGAAAACAAATGGCAGTAATAGTAGTCCAGATAATAAAGACTCAAATCAGTAAAAAAGCTTTTAACTGCATTTGAATTTATGTTATTATTTATTCGCTTGTTGATTTTGCCCTGATGGCGGAATGGTATACGCGTGCGGCTTAGAACCGCATGGGAAACCGTACAGGTTCGAGTCCTGCTCAGGGCACCATTATATGAAACATAAGTAATACAGTAAAATGTGTTACTTTTTTTGTATTTAAGTAGTTTGGTTCCTAACATTAGATACTAATTTGGGTATATTTAGATGTTTAGCGATTAATGTGTGTAATTGTAATGAATGAATATATGCAACAAATTATCGATTTATAAATTCTGTTAAATTATTGGGGAAACGTTAAACGACTGATTAATGAAAAAAATCTTTCATCTCGAAAAAATGATATAATCTTAAACAAGATAACTAGACATGTATGCGCCGATATATCGAAAAGTGCGATAAACAATGATATATAAAAAACTTCAGATATACTGAAGTCAATATTTGTTTAATTAGAAGATTACTTTTGTTGATCTTCTTTTTTCTTTTGTTCCATAATAGCGAACATTATTCCATCCTTAAACTTTTGTTCGACTTCAGGATATGTTTCTTTACATCCTCCTTGAATCCATTGATAAATAACTCCAAAGTAACCACCAATAAAGAATGCTTTTCCATACATCAATAAATCACTTTGTTCTTTTGATGGTCCTAAAATGTCATATAACATCATGTAGATAACCTCAACGATATTTTGATCTTTAAGACGCAAAAAGAATTTTTTGTTATTAAAAACATGAGTAAATAACTGTTCCGTTTCATTCTTTTCAGTTACTTCATGGCTTTTTTTATATTCTTCCCATTTTATGAATCCTAGGTAACGAATCAAATCCAATTTACGATTTGTAAAATGACGGTAATATGTTGTTCTTCCAACACCAGCTTTTTCACAAATATCAGAAACATTAATATCATCATAATCTCGTTCATATAGTAAATCCATAAAAGCTCTTACGATGCAGTACTTAATAAATTCAGTTGATTGATTTTTCTTTCTCATAAAAAAGAACACTTCCTTTACTTTTGTTCCGCTAAAGAAGAATGAATGAAAAACCTCTTTTTATTCGACTTTATTTGATATAATAGTGGTCGAAAGGAACATGTGTTTCTTATTATATTATTTGACATTTGATTTGTCAAATAAGATTTATGGAGGAGATAAGATGGAATATATTGTTAAGACTAATAAATTAACTAAAAGATTTATTGATAAAGTCGCCGTTAATGAAGTTAGCATGAATATTACTCAAGGCGATATTTATGGATTTATTGGAAGGAATGGTGCAGGTAAAACTACAACTATGAAATTACTACTTGGAATGATTTATCCTACATCAGGAAGCATGGAGTTATTCGGAAGTAAAGATTTAGAAAAGCAAAGAATCAAGATTGGTTCTTTAATTGAAGCTCCAGGTATTTACAAGAATTGTACAGCATTTGAGAATATGAAAAGATTCTCTTTAATTTCAGGTGGAAGTGATAAAGAGATTACAAATTTATTAGAGTTTGTAGGACTTGGAAATGTTGGTAACAAAAAAGCAGGAGACTTCTCTTTAGGTATGAGACAAAGATTAGGAATTGCTATTGCAATGCTTGGTAATCCTGAATTATTAGTATTAGATGAACCAATCAATGGGCTTGATCCAGCAGGAATAAAAGATATTAGAGATTTAATTCTAAAAATCAATAAAGAAAGAAAGGTAACAGTCTTAGTTTCATCACATTTATTGGATGAGTTGTCAAAGATTGTTACAAAATATGGAATTGTTAATAATGGTAGATTAGTTGAAGAAATCACTGCAGAAGAACTTAATAATCGTTGCAAAGAATATCTTTCAATTAAAGTCGATAACTTGAAACTTGCACATTCCTTACTAAGCAAAACATACTCAAATATAGAAATTGAAATAAAAGGTGAATATATCAATATTTATTCTCACCTAGATAAGAGTGATGAAATGAACAAGTTACTAGTTACAAATAATGTAAAGGTCTATGAATTAGCTTTTGCTAAAGGTGGATTAGAAGAGTATTTCATTGAAAGAATTGGATAAAAAATGAATAAATTAATTAAATTTGAATTTAGAAAAATATTTCAACAAAAAAGCTTTTATATTTGTATGGGAGTTGCGGTTTTACTCACTCTTTTAAATGTTGTATTGATGAAAAATATTGCTTCAGCAAGTGAAGAAATCGCGTTTTCTACTATGTCAATGACATCAAAAGCAATATCAGGCTCTAATTTTATTATGGTAATGGGAATATTTATTGCATTGTACGCTTGCGATGATTATTCAAATAATACGATGAAAAATATTGTTTCAAAAGGATATAAGAAAGAACATATCTTTTTATCAAAATATATTGTTTCTTTAGTTGTTTCATTAGTTTCGGCTTTAGTAATGATTTTGCTAACTTATGTATTAACTATATCCGCTAATACTGGAACTGAAACATTTAAAGATATTCTTCCTATTCTAATAGGCCAATTGTTTATCTTAATTGCTTATCATGCTCTTTATTTTTCTGCAGGTATGATAATTGGTAAAGTTGGAAGAAGTGTTGCATTTAACCTCGTAGGACCAACATTAGTGGTGACAGTTCTCACTTTAATCACTGCTATTCTTAAAATCGAATCTTTATCAATTAGTGATTATTGGATTGATTCGGCATTTAGTAACCTAGTCATTGGTGTTTCAAATGATGTAATCGTTAAAGCAATAGTAATGGGAATTGTTTATTCCATTATCTTTGTTGTAGCAGGTGTTTTGATTAATAAGAAAAAGGAAGCATAAAGATTAAAATTTTCGTGCTTAAAGTAAAAAAAGACTTCAGCACAAACTGAAGCCTTAATCGATTAAATAGTAAGTTTTATATTGCTTCCATTTTTGATATGGAATTCTGCATATCCATCTTTGGTTATAATAATCTTACTTACTGTATGATGAAATGGTACTTCATCAAACTCTAATGGAAGATGATTCATTTGTTTGAAATCATTTATGAATCTAGAGAGCTCGATATTTTGTGCTCTCTTTTTTTCATTTTCTAATAGAAATGCATGATATTTATCTTCATATTTTCTGTAACGATTAACCAATGATTCGTATTCAGTTAAATAACTATCAGCAGATTTATCGTCTTTAGCGCCATTTTCAACATGAGTTTTTATCATAGAAGCAAGTAGTTCCATTTCGTGCTGTATGCGTTCTAATTCATTATTATCAGTCGGTTTGAATAAAATATCCTTGATACTTTCAAAATCCTTAACTACTGATTCTCTTACCCCATATAACTGCTTATAAACTACAAGGAATAATTCTTTTAATCGTTTTTCATCAATATGAGGAGTCGAACACTTATGGCCTTTTTCCTTATATTTGTGCTTGCATTGCCATATGACTTTGCGATATTTATCATTGCTGTGCCATACTTTAGGACCATATAATTTACCACATTCTTCACAAAAGACTTGTGAGCAGAAGATGGAGTGTTTTTTATATTTTTCACTTGATGCATTTGTAATTTATTGAAAAATTAAGAGAAAATGATAAAATCGGTGAATAAATAATTAAAGAGATGATTTATTGATGAGCAGAAATTTTCATTATGTTCCAAAGCAAACATTAATAAAGTTTGGTGACAGACTTTGTCTTTTTTAATGTAGGCACTAGCGAATATTTTGAAGATGCAAATAAGGAAGATTCTATAATTCAATTCCTCGAATAACCGGTAATCATTAATAGTCTTTTCTTTTGCAAAATGAAAAAGAATAACAAAAATTCAACATTAAATATCTTCCTGAAGAAATTTATAAATTTCCTTATTATTTTTGCTTCCTAAAAAGAAAATAAATGCTATAGTTATACTTAAGGATTTATAAAAAAACAATGTACATTAAACCAATTAAAATCACTTTGATCACAGGATTTCTCGGAGCTGGAAAAACCACTCTTGTAAATAGAATCCTAACCAATAACCAAGGATATAAATTTGCTTTCTTAGTCAATGATATCGGTGAAGTCAATGTCGATGAAAAACTCATTGACAAGAACGGATTAGCCACCTTAAAAAACAATGACCTGGTGGCCCTCACAAACGGCTGCATCTGCTGTACTTTAAAGAACGAACTGATTTCTCAGATTCTCGAACTTGCCAACATGGGTAAGTTTGATCACGTCCTAATCGAAGCCAGCGGAATCTGTGAGCCTTTGCCAATTGTGCAGAACATTTGTCTTTCCGAAGATCAATTTGTCAACCAATACAACGGAAAAGCCTGGGAATTAGATTCGGTAGTCTGTGTTGTTGATGCCTTAAGACTGAAATCAGAATATAACTATGGACTTGACCTGTCTGAAAAGACCTATGAAGGTGAAGATATCGGACGCTTGCTTCAGGAACAGCTCGATCTTTGTCAGACCATCATTCTGAATAAAATGGAAGAACTGACTAATGAGGAACGAATCAAAGTCTTCAATGCTATTTCAAAAATGCAGCCTGGTGCCCAAATCATTCCCACCAGTCATTCAAATGTAAAGATTGAGGATATCCTCGATAAATCCTCTTTTGTTTTTGAAAAAGAAAGTCAGACCGAAGAATGGAAAGAAGGCCTTGAACACCCCGAAGAACATGAAGAAGGCGAAAAATATGAATATGGTATTGATACCTATATTTATAAAGCAAGAATGCCTTTCAATCTTGATAAATTCCAGAGCTTTGTCTTTGAATCTCCTGTCATGAGTAAAGTTATTCGTTCAAAAGGAATTTGCTGGTTCTCAAACGACTATCAGCATGCTTTTGTCTTTGAATCCGCCGGAGAATCAAGATCTATTCTTCCTTTTGGAAAATGGGTAGCTTCCGATAATGAAGCTGAAATCAAATCAATTCTTAAGCAAAACCATAAACTTAAGAAGAGCTGGGATAAAATTTATGGTGACAGAGAACAGGAACTGGTTTTCATCGGTCAGGATCTGGATAAGGAAGCCATTGAAAAAGCTCTTAATGAATGCCTAAGTGATATTTAGATAAGAACATAAATTCTGTCTTTAATTCTACTTTCCGCTTTGATATAATTAGATTAATAGTATAAATATATTTTATAAAGGGCAAAAATGAAAAACATCTCAAAATTAGATACATCAGAATTGATTAAAGAATTTGATGCCTTTTGTTTATCTTTCTTCATATTGAATGCCACAACTCATTCCTCTGACAGTACTCATTTTGTGTTTGAATACGCAAATAAGTCTTTTTGTGAAAAGCTCAATATTTCTCAGAATGAAATAATCGGCAAAGAATATTTTGAAATCAATCAAATTACGGATTTCTCAGTACGCCTGATTTTCTTAGAAATGCTTTTTACTACCTATCATCCTTCGAGCAAACTTATTTATCCCGTCTTTGTTGGAAAGAGAAAAATTTTCTCAATTACCAAATTTACGAAAATGGATGAAACCCATTTAAACGGGTTGGTTTTTGATGAATTCAACGATTTGGAATTACCTAGCGATTATGCCCATAAACTAAGCGAAAACATTCTTTCTTCTTAAGCAAGCAGCAATAAAATCAATCATTCAATAGTCTATGCGATTTTTGATTTGGAGACTGGTGAAGCTTTCGATACCAACATTTCAAAAAATGCCTTTATTCCTGAAACCCCAATCACTAATTTAAATCAATTTCTCTACAATGCAAAAAATAGTTTTCTATCCGAAAATGACTTGAGAGATTTCCTTGATTTTCTTGACCTAAATCGATTAACCCAAGGGTTAAATGAACACAAAACCAGTTTTTCTCTTGATAAAAGAATGATTTTACACAACAACACCATTAAATGGTGTCAGCACAATATTTCTTTGGTTTCAACAAATGAGAATGGACATACCTTCATAATCTATTCATGCAAGGATATTGATGATTGGAAAGAATATTCTCATCTTTGCCATCTAGCCATTGATAGTTATTTTGATTTGATTTCCGAAATCGACTTCACTAATGATGAAACCCATGCTGTGATCTCAGCAAATTCTGAATATCTTGAAATGGAAAATACCAGATATTTTGGAACCTTTTCTCAGCTTTTTTATTCAATGAAAAAGTACATAGTTGATGAAGATAAGGAGTATTTTGATAAAACACTTACTCTGGCAAATATAAGAAATGCTTTTAAGAGTGTTTCAAAAATGGAGTTCAATATCCATATTTTATATTGCGGACAGAGACTCACAAAACGTTTCCGTCTTGCTTCATTCAATGAACAGTTTGGTACTGTTTATCTAAGCATTAAGGATATTTCGAAATCAGTTATTCAGAAAGAAGCAAAGCAGGAAGAACTCACCTATGCCCTAAATGAAGCCAGAAGGGCTAGTGATGCCACTACTCAGTTTCTTTCCCGAATGAGCCATGATATGCGAACTCCGATGAATGGAATCTTAGGAATTACAGAATTAAGTCTCAATGAAACTGATCCTATTGTCATTCGCGAAAACTTAGTCAAGATCAAAAAATCCGGTGTCTATCTTTTAGGTTTGATAAATGACACCCTTGATTATCAGCGTATCCAAAGCGGAAGATTGATTCTTGAACCAACCCCTCTTAATTGCAACGCCTTAATTCATGATATTGTGGACATTATCTCCGAAAATGCCAAAATCAAAAATGTCTCATTCTCTTATGAAATGAATAATGTCGATCCAGAATTGTCAATTAACGCCGATGAAATGCGTTTAAAACAAATATTCATTAATTTACTCTCAAATGCCATAAAATTCACTCCTTCTCAAGGAAAAGTAACCTTCAGTTTTTCTCTTCTTTCTCAAAAGGAAAATACCGTCAATCTTAGGTTCTGTGTTTCCGATAATGGCATTGGCATGAGTGATCAGTTCCTTAAAGAACGAATTTATCAGCCATTCTCTCAAGAATATTCCAATGTTGCTTCTCAGTATGCCGAATCTGGTTTAGGACTTTCAATTGTTAAGAGTCTGGTAGAGCTGATGAAAGGAACTATTACAGTTGATAGCATTTTAGGAAAAGGAACTGTCTTCACAATTCTTTTAACGATGGATAAGTCTGTTAATAGAATCGGTTTGGAAAATGCCAAGGATAATGCTTCTTCCGAAAAGAATCTTCCCTCAACTCTCAAAGCTAAAGTTCTCTTAGTTGAGGATAATTCTCTTAATGCCGAAATCGCTAAACGTCTTTTAGAAAAACGTGGCTGCATAGTCACCTGGGCCAACAACGGACTCGAAGGACTTAACAAGTTCAAAGATTCTCCGGAAGCCAATGGCTTTGACTGCATCCTTATGGATATCCGTATGCCAATCATGGATGGTTATCAGGCAACAGAAGAAATAAGAAAACTAAAACGTGATGATGCAAAATTAATTCCGATTATTGCTCTCTCAGCCAATGCCTACAATGAAGATATCAAAAAATCTTTAAGTGTAGGAATGAACGCTCATCTTTCAAAACCTTTTGATCCGATAAACCTTTCTCATGTCATCAACGAACAGGTCGTTAAATTCCATTTCTTAATGGCTGGTAATCATAACATAACCGAAAAGCCTACTCTTCTTATTGTCGATGATAGCGAAATGGATTTAGAAATCATCAAAAACAATTATCCGAAAATTATAATCTCTTAACTGCTAGTAACGGAAAAATCGCTTTGGAAATGCTTCTTAGTCATCCGATGATATCTGGTGTCATCACCGATATTCAGATGCCTGAACTTAATGGTATTGAACTGATCAAACTAATCAGAAATGATGCCAATCTGAAAGATATGGTCATTTTGGCAAACACTCAGTTCGGCCAAGATTATCCAATCCAGGAAATCATTAATGCCGGAGCGGATGATATGATTTTCAAACCAATCTCATCAACTATTCTCCGTAAAAGACTTCATAACCTTCTTAGAAATCAATAATAAAAAAACAAAACTGGAGCCTCAGCTCCAGTTTTTTCTTATTCAACAGATTTAATGTCTTCTACTTCTTTTTCTTATTCGACTTATTAAAGAAATTTCCGGTATAGAACTCGCGATCAGTCTTGGTAAGCTGGAAATAATGGATTTTCTTTTTAGGCTTTTCCGGAAGCGGATAATGAATATCGATCATCTCCGGATTTCTCTTAGCAATAATCCATTTAGGCTTACTGACAGCACCGACACAATTGCAGACACCATAGATCATTGAGAAGATAGGTGAAAGCAGAATTCCTTTCCACATTCCCGATAGTTTGTTATCTAATCCCAATTTCTTTCGGTCAAGGAATAAGGCAATCCAGGATTGGAAGATACAGAAAGCCGCCATACAGATAATAACCTGAACCGCCATTTCCAAAAGCTTCATCATTGCTACATATCCACATCCGCTTAGCTGTTCAAACTGAGTTAAAGCCATATTGATGTAATCCGGAGCAACAGCCTGGAAATACCCTAAGGTCAATAGATGAACACCGGAAAGCTGCATAAGCATAACAATGGCATAGAAAATATAATACAGTGGGAACCAGATGAAGCAGATGACTGAGACCGGATTAAAGGCAATCTGAAGAAGCATATCCAGATACATTGGTCGGCCAGTTCTAAAGAACATGACGATCATCTTCCATCCATCTGTAAAAAACATCTTATTAAGCGAATGTCCTAATCGGACCAGTCGGTTATAAGTATCCGGAAGAGAGGAAGGCTGATCTTCGTAAACAATAGCATCAGTATTGAAATAAATCTTATAGCCTTCAAATAATCTCTTGTAAGCAAATTGGGCATCTTCACAGGCGGTCATACAGTCGAATCCTTCCATTCTCTCGGCAATTTCTCTTGAGAAAGTCAGACCGGGGCCTGGAGTCATAGCAGTCGAATGAAGAGTCTGTCGGAAAGTGTTCTGAACACGTGAATCCTTTGTATAGAAGATAGCC
>Ga0172378_10007324_pt1 | contig 10276 bp, 5 predicted proteins | sample GrowelOW332metaG_FD_119755 | JGI IMG/M metagenome (GOLD analysis project Ga0172378, IMG submission 119755) | Groundwater microbial communities from an aquifer near a municipal landfill in Southern Ontario, Canada - Pumphouse #3_1 metaG | ecosystem: Environmental > Aquatic > Deep subsurface >... | reverse complement strand
TATTCCCTTTGTCCTTTATTATATCATGTAGAAATCGCTATCTGAAAATCCTTTATTAAAAGGGGGCTGAATAAAACAGCCTGTTTTATCTTGTAATTCAGCCTGTTTTACTCTACAAAACAGGCTGTTTTATAAAGCAAAAGATAACTAAAAGCAAAATAAAGAATCATTCGTTGAAATTTCTTTCCATAGTACCATTTATCCATTCAACAATTTGCCCCATGAAAAAACTCCATGGGGCAATCTATAAGAAAATATCAGTAGTCCTTAGAAATGCAACTTTACGTCCACCCCAACCTGAATAGGATTACCACGCTGTGCAAAATATTCTGGGGCTTGCGTTGCACTGCTGCTCACGGCAAAGGTGTTATAATCTGTATTAGTAAGGTTACGTGCCCACAAAGAGACTTTCACATTACCAAGATCAGCATCAGCATGTGCGCCAACGACAGCATAGAACTTCTGGGAGAAAGTGTTTCCCTCATCCCAATAAGTACGGCCTTGCGCATTCATATTTGCTCCTAACACAATTGCTTTCAACGCCCCTTCATTCACATCAATGCGATAATCTGCACGGGCGGCCAGCGTGTGCATAGGAACATAAGGCACTTTTTTGTCCTTATAATCAACCGTCACAGTCTTTCCTTCCACAACCTTCTCATCAGTATAGTCCTTGAAAACCGCATGCGTGAGGCCATAGCTCAATGCCCAGTCAAGATGATCGGAGAAAGCACTTCCACGAAGTGAAGCCTCAATGCCACAACTATAACTCTTCCCGGCATTCACCATCATCCTTCCATAACTGAAGTTGCTGGCCATAACAGACAACTGTTGATTGTGGATCTGCATGTAATAACCGGAGAAATCAAAATGGACTCGGTTCTGAAAAAGATTGAGGTGCGTACCCACTTCATAATTCCAACTGGTTTCAGGCTCATAAGAAATGGTCTTAGTAATATTGGCATAGTCAGCATCGGTGTGTGAAACAGTATAGTTACCATTCATCACCTTTTTGCTATTGCTCATCAACTCGGTATTCAGAATATCTGAGAACATCTGAATATTGTAACCTCCTGCACGGTAACCTTTGCTCAACGTTGCATAAACATTACTCCCATCATTGAACTTATAAGTAAGGGCAAACTTGGGAAGCAACTGATTGAAATCATTGTGAAGACGGTTTTCAACCAAAGTCTGGAGGGTACGAGAAGCCTCAACACCCATCACCGAAGCATCCATGGTCATATAAGCAGATGACTGATAATCTATTTGAGTACGTGTATAGTCATATCTCAATCCCAACGTAAAGATGAGCTTCTTACTTAAATCAAAGTTAGACTCATGATAGAATCCAAGATTATATTGTGGCGTACGATAAAGACCAGGAGCCCCCATTTCTATGGAATTGACAACGACTCCACCGGCTTTTGCTATACTTGCTGCTGCCAATTGCTGTGCAGTAGCTTCAGGAAGGCCTTTTGCTACCATACCCCCTGCCATCGCAGAGAGGATGCCATTATACATCTGAGACTGTATGAGGTTCCCCATCATACCAGTCATATCCTTATCAAAGAAGACCGGACCTTCTGTCTTCAACCATTGTGCCGAGAAAAAAGAGCCCAATGTCCAATGCCAGAAACCACCAACAGCATGATTGCTCTTCAAAGAGAATTCCTGTGTCAGGGAGTTCTGAAACTGCCGTTGTATCAGGTGCATATAGTCAACAGGAAGATAGTCCTGATCCATCAACATATAATCTTTCAGATACTGATAACTTGTCGTAGAATTGAAATCAAAACTATTAGCCTTAAAAGTGATGTTAAGACCTGAAATTAATGTATTACGGCGATAATTGCCTGTATAGGTAGAAGAAGGCTGAGCTGTCTTCCCCGTCTCTAAATTAAGTACACCATAGGGGAAAGCGTTCTGTCGCACATACTGATAATTGGTAGTGAAATCAAAACCTAAACGTTTGGTCGGTTGATACATTAACCGCAACTTTCCTCCTGCTTCATTATACTTATCAGCCCTATCCCCAGTTGTCTGGTTACGGAAAAAGCCATTCTGACCATCATAAAAACCAGCCAAAGAGAAGGCAAACTGCTCATTCACCTTATTATAATGGGCAAATTCCAAGTTCCGATAATTGCGGGAGCCATAGCCTAAGTTCACATCCGTGCCTTGATAAGAGAATGGATTTCGAGAATACATACGTACTAATCCACCTTCAGTATTCTGCCCATATAAGGTACCTTGTGGACCTCGAAGGATGTCTACACGTTCAAGTTGGTAATTATGAAGATTGAAAGCAGCCTTACTCATCACGGGAATGCCATCTAAATAAACACCTACGGCTGGACTATTGACACGAGAGCCAATGCCGCGTACATATACGGAAGAAGTCAGGCGAGAACCATAATTAGGCATGACGAATGAAGGTACATATTGAGAAAGCTCACGAAGATCACGAATACCCAATTTATTGATATCCTGGAAAGAAAACATAGATGAGCTCAACGGCTGCTGACGAAGACGGAAAAACTCTTTGGGTTGAGAGATAATAATCACTTCATCAAGGTCATGAACTCGTGAGGAATCCAACAAACTCACACTTGTAAAAGGATTTCTCAATTCATCTGCTTTGACAGACAAGGCGGCACCACCTGCCACCAACATAATAATCAATAGTAATTTTCTTTTCATAAAGCTATATAAATTTCTGCCTGCAAAGTTACAACATATATCTTTACCAGACAATCCTTATTTATGAGGAAATCAACTGTTCATAGCACCACAATGGGGACATTTCCCTTTATGGTGCATCTTTGTTCCACAATTTCCACAAATAAAATAAGCCCGGCTATGAATAAAATATTGCCGCAATGCAAAATAGAAATAAGCTACCAACAGGATATATCCTACATAATATAAAGAGGTGATACTGAAAATGATATAGTCAACGGCACAGACTGCTGCCAATCCACACAAATACATTAAGGCTTCACCAAATGGCAGTTGATGACGAACATCATCTACAGCCGCTAAACCAACAATGAGCATCGACCAAACAGAAATAAGGAAAATCGACAGAATAGGCGGTACGGAGAATGGATTGAGTGTTGGATGAAAATAAAAATGCCTCCATACCTCAGGCGCAAACGTTTGTATGCTGGCATAGAATGTAGCCGAAGTTGCTACAATAAGCGCCAAAAATGTAGGATAGAACGAGTCTATATCCCGGAAATGTACTATATGAGCATTCTTTTTGAGCATTCTCCGCATTATATAGGCAAAACCTATAATGCAAATGATGATTAAGAATATGATCAAATGAATGTCTGAGAAAGTGGATATAAACTGAGAGATCGGATCATCCGGCACTACACCGGGAAGGAGCTTTGATTCATGTATCCACCCAAACGTATTCTGATCACGGGCTACCTGTACCCATACGGAATCTATGAAATCATTCGGGAGAACACGAATGTCGGCAACGACAAGATGATCATGGCGATGAACGACAACAGTATCCGTCAACAAATTATTGACGATTTCCTCAGGTTGCTGCTCCAATAAAATGAGAGAATCAGCCTTTACTACAAAATTAAAGTTGTTGGTATAATGATGCGTTGAGAAGAAAGAAAGAGAATCCCGCTGCCGCTCACTATATTGCACAAGGGCATCAGAACTCTTTTGGGACTGATTATAGCATGCAGAAAGCATCAGCATAACCATACAGCAAAGTGCAAGGTGCACAAAAGATTTAACTCTCGGCATAGACATTCATCTGACATTCATCACATTTAAACTGTAATCGAAAGCGGCGCCCATCGGGTAGCTGCAAATAAAGAGGTTCCTGCCAAGTGGGGTGTTTTCCCCCATGACGCACACAATAGCCTAAAGAATAACGGATGCAATGGCGGCATTGCATGATGAGAGGCTCCTTAACAGGTTTTATCTCGAATGCTTCTTGCGGACTTTCCATGCCATGAAGCTTATAAAACTCAGTGGCTTTTACATTGGAAATATTGTAAAGATAAGGATATTGCTTATATTCAGGTTGCCACCCCGCTTCTGGAATATTCATTGCTGAAGCATCTACTTGTCTACTTTCTGAAGTGCTTTCCTTTATCCAGATGCTCTCCACACAGTTTCTTCTCAAATTAGAAAGAATACTCGATGGAATAAAATAAGCATCTGCCCCATGCGTGACCTCTACTGCAAAGCATTTATAAGGAGTATCACCCAATTTGGAAAGTTGTCTTATTATATTATCATGCTGTGGTTTCTGAGCCTGTTGATGCTCAAATTCCACCATCCCCTCACCCTCTATCTTGCCATCATCAGTTGACATCTTCAGAGAAAATCCATCCTCTGTCAGGCCAAAAAACATCTTCACAAGTATCTTCCTTTCAGCTGTTCTCCCAGACAGGATTTTCTCAAAAGCTTCATCATTATTACGATAAAGAGCTAATCCTGGTCGCAGATGTTCTGGCATTTTAAAGGGGAAGAGCCTGTTGCCTTCAACCTTATTCACACGGAATCCCTCCAATTCATGTGAATCATTGATAAAACAAAGCCCATCACCATTGGCAAAGGAGGCTGTACCCGCTACATTAAACGAATTGCCACGGAGTTCTTTTACGTGCCCTACATATTCACCCAAGGCCTTCGGAGTATCAAAACTGGCAATATCCGGTTGACGTCCTTTCAGAAAATATGTAGTAAAACCACGATTGAATGTTTTTGAAAGATTCGGTGTAAAAGCATAAGTAACCTCTCCCCGACTCGCTCTTCGATACTCAGTAGGACGCTTTTTGATAATCTGATTTAACCGCTGTGAATAAGCAGAAACAACATTCTTGACATAAGCAACATCTTTCAGACGACCTTCTATCTTAAAAGAGGAAGCACCAGCATCAGCCAATTCTTCAAGATGATCTATCTGACACATGTCCTTCAAAGATAATAGATGCCGCTGATATTCGACCCCTTTACCTTCTGCATCATATAAATCAAACTTTAAACGGCAAAATTGAGCACACTCTCCCCTATTGGCACTGCGATTGAAACAATATTGCGAAGCATAGCATAAGCCAGAATAACTGACGCAAAGGGATCCATGGACAAAGACCTCAAGCTCCATATCAGGTACTGCGGCATGAATGCCTGCAATCTCATCAAACGAAAGTTCGCGTGCAAGCACAACCCGTTTGCAACCGATAGAACCAAGCCATGCCACCTTAGCTGCTGAGCGATTGTCTGTCTGAGTAGAGGCATGGATAGGTAATCTGGACTCTGATAACTTCCCGACAAGCGACATATCTTGCACTAACAGCGCATCTACTCCCGCATCAGCCAGCTCATCCACAAGATGGAAAGTCTCTTTCAGTTCACTGTCATAAAGAATGGTATTGACCGTAACATATACCTTAACTGAAAACTGATGTGCATATTCACACAGCAAATAAATATCAGACACAGAATTACCTGCAGCAGCACGTGCACCAAAGCGTGAAGCCCCGATGTAGACAGCGTCGGCACCATGATCAATGGCAGCCATACCGCATTCAAGATTTTTTGCTGGTGCAAGCAGTTCGAGTGTTCTCATTCTGTCCTATTCAATTTTGTTGATATCATAAGGAGTCTCCTGATAGACATAATAGTTGATCCAATTGCTGAAGAGAAGATTTGCATGCGCACGCCATGTCACAAGTGGTGGATTAGTAGGATCATTATCACGATAATAGTTGACAGGCATTTCCACATCATCACGTTTACCTATATCCCGCTTATATTCTTTATCAAGAGTATATGGAGCATATTCTAAATGCCCTGTAATAAAGAATTCACGACCATTGCGAGCCATCACAATACTTACCCCACTATCCTTGGATTCAGAGATCAGAGAGAGGTTTTCATTCCCCAAAATATCTTCACGGCGAATCTCCGTATGACGACTTTGTGGCATATAAAACACATCATCGAATCCACGGAAGATAGGCAATTGGGGATCTAAAGGATATTGACGGAAGATCCCGAACATCTTCTTTGCCAAAGGATATTTAGGAATGCCATAATGATAATACAGTCCTGCCTGTGCAGCCCAACATATATACATGGTACTCGTCACATGATTACGTGCCCAAGCAAAAATGCTGGTTATCTCATCCCAATACTCCACATCCTCAAAATCCATTGTCTCTACAGGTGCGCCAGTGATAATCATACCGTCAAACTTCTCCTTGGCCAACACATCAAAATCCTTATAAAACATCATCATGTGCTCTATAGGTGTATTCTTGGGTGTGTGGCTTTTCAATTTCATAAAGTTGATTTCCAACTGCAATGGAGTATTGGAAAGCAAGCGAACCAAGTCGGTCTCTGTAGTGATCTTCAGAGGCATAAGGTTCAGTATTACGATTCTAAGCGGACGTATATCCTGCGTAGTAGCTCTCGAATTATCCATCACAAAGATGTTTTCCTTCTTAAGCAGTTCTATTGCAGGGAGTCGATCTGGTAATCTTAACGGCATATTAAATAAATTCCTTTCTCTTTAAAATGCAAAGATATAAAAAAAACGTGAACTAAAGGATATTTAATTCACGTTTTAAATCTTATTATCTATTTATCAGATATTTACCACAATGAGAGGCGTTTGTCTTTACTAATAAACATCTTATCACCCTCTTTTACATTGAAGGCCTTATACCATGAATCAATGTGAGGAAGTGCCCCATTGACACGCCATTCTCCTAATGCGTGAGGATCACGCTTTACACGATTACGGATTTCCTTATCTGTAATATTCTGTCCCCATACATTTGCAAAAGCAAGGAAGAAACGCTGGTCAGGAGTAAAGCCGTCTTTATCCTTCAAGGCTTTATTGGCAGTAGCATTCTTGAAAGCATTATAGGAAACCATGAGTCCTCCATGATCGGCCAGATTCTCGCCAAGAGTATACTCACCATTAGCATGAAGGCCTGGAAGGACCTCTATATTATCGAAGAATTTTGCATACATATCAGCACGTTCCTTAAAGCCTTTGGCATCGCTGGCTGTCCACCAGTTTTTTAGATTACCGTCTGCATCATACTGACGACCTTGATCATCGAATCCATGAGTCATCTCATGGCCAATCACAACACCGATAGCTCCATAATTGAAAGCCTCATCTGCTTTCGGATCAAAGAACGGATATTGCAGAATTCCAGCAGGGAAGCATATCTCATTGGTCGTTGGATTATAATAGGCATTGACCGTCTGTGGGGTCATAAACCATTCGTCCTTATCCACTGGTTTACCAGCTTTGTCAGCAATGTGCTTGTCATGGGCAAATTTACGACATGCCAAAACATTTTCATAAAAGCTCTTCGATGGATCTATGTTCAGTTTGCTATAATCTGTCCACTTATTTGGGAAACCAATCTTTACATAGAACTTATCAAGTTTCTTGTGCGCATTAATTTTTGTGGAATCACTCATCCATGTCTGAGCATCAATACGCTGTCCAAGAGAAATCTGAAGGTTCTTGACCAACTGTTCCATCATTTTCTTTGAAGTCTCTGGGAAGTAGCGTTCTGAATACATTTTCCCAAGAGCTTCACCCATCTGGGCCTCTACCTGATTAGTGGCACGCTTCCACAAAGGATAGTCTTCTTTGCGGCCACTCATGGTCTTTCCGAAGAAATCAAAGTTGGCTTCGCGAATCTCATCACTAAGATAACTTGTAGAGCCCTCTATAACATCCCATTCCATCAAAGCTTTGATTTCATCGACTGATTGCAAACTTGCGATCTTATCAAGACCCGTCATGAAGGCAGGCTGACCTACTATCATCTCCTGAATGTAATCACTCTTTACACCTTCAGCATTTGCCAGTTTCTCAAGAGGAATATTCGGATATTTCTCATCAAACTCCTTCAGGCTCATCTTATTATAATTTGCCTGAGGGTCACGAAGTTCAGTTACACTCTTGGAAATAAGAGCTATCAGTGTCTCCTGGCGGAAGAGATCAGCTGCACGCTTCTGTGCTTCAGCATCACTAAAGCCATAAAGCTTGAACATACGGGCAATATGTTTTTTATATGCCTCACGGATAGAAACCGTGGCAGAATCATTATTCACATAGTAATCTTTCTGTCCAAGGGTCAATCCACCTTGACTGATGCCAAGAATATTCATGGTCACATTCTTGTCATCAGCTCCAAAATAAGAGTTGAACTGAATGCCATATCCATCAGTAGCATACTTAAGCTGCAGGTTACGCAATGCTTCCACACTATTGGCTTTCTCTATCTCGTCAAGCAAAGGCTTTACAGGATTGATGCCGTCTTTGTTGCGGCGGTCTACATTGAGAGAGAGCTTATAGAAATCAGAAAGTTTCTGTTCTATGGTTCCCTGCTTGTATTTCTTCTTTTGCAACTCACTGAGAATAGAGTTGATTCGTTTGTTATTGTCTTCCTGCAGCTGATCGAATGATCCAAAACGGCTGTAGGCTGCTGGCAAAGGATTATTTTTCTGCCATCCACCTGTTGCAAACTGATAGAAATCATCAGCCGGTTTTGCTTTCTTGTCAAGATTTGAGATGTCAAGACCCGACTTGTTTTGTCCCATCCCTATCATAGGCACAGAGGCAAACATAATGATCGGTAAAATCTGTTTCATGTTCATTTTTGTCTTTATTTTAATGTTGCTATATCTGTCATTTTCTGTTTTCCATTTTCTCAAGAGTCTCTGAAAGTTCCAACCAATATTGGTTTTCCTTCTCAAGGCATTCTTTTGTAGAGGTGTATTCTGCAACAAGTTCCATATTGGAAGCATTATTCACAGACTGGAAGAGATCATCCAGTTCCTTGATTCTGGTCTCCATCTTTGCGATTCTTTTCTCACTATCCGAGACGGATTTCTGCGCCTTGCGAATTTTTTTCTGGTAAGCCCTATGCTCCTCAAAACTTTGTTTGCTTTCGGATGCTACTTGTCCAGACTCAGCAGATACCACTGGGAAATTCTGAGAATTGACATTCAACGCCTCGTGAATGGTTTCAACATTATGTGCCCGAAGATAATCGTAGATACCTCCTAAGTGCTCTTTCACGATGCCTCCACCAAACTCATAGACCTTGGATACCAGTCCATCAAGGAAATCACGGTCATGACTTACGACAATGACAGTACCATCAAAGGCTTTGATAGCTTCTTTCAAGACATCCTTGGAGGGCATATCGAGATGATTAGTAGGCTCATCGAGGATGAGTAGATTCACAGGTTGGAGCAAAAGGAGTATCATGGCGAGGCGACTTCTCTCGCCACCACTGAGCACCTTGACCTTCTTTTCAGAAGTCTCGCCACCAAACATGAAAGCTCCAAGCAAATCATTGACTTTCAAACGCATATCTCCTGTCGCCACTCTGTCGATCGTGTCGTAGATAGTAAGATTTTCATCCAGCAATTGTGCCTGATTCTGTGCAAAGTAGCCAATCTGTACATTATGCCCTATCTTCAGCGTCCCCTTAAAAGGAATTTCTCCCATGATGCACTTCACAAGAGTGGATTTTCCTTCTCCATTCTTGCCAACGAAAGCCACTTTTTCACCTCTTTTAATAGTGAAGGTGGCGTGATCAAAGATAGTCTTCTCCCCATAATCCTTGCGCACATCGTCACAGATAATGGGATAATCGCCACTTCTCAGACAAGGAGGAAACTTCAGGCGCATGGCGGAATTGTCCACCTCATCCACCTCGATAGGTACTATCTTTGCCAATTGCTTGATTCTACTCTGTACCTGGACGGATTTAGTAGGCTTATAGCGGAAACGCTCTATGAAGTCCTTAATATAGGCTATCTCCTTCTGTTGGTTCTCATAAGCCCGGATTTGCTGTTCCCGACGCTCTGCACGGAGGACTACATATTCATTATATCTCACCTTATAGTCTTCGATATGACCACAGGTTATCTCAATAGTACGATTGGTGACATTATTGATAAAGGCCCTGTCGTGACTTACAAGCACCACAGCCTTTGCCGATTGGGTAAGGAATTGCTCAAACCACTGTATACTCTCGATGTCAAGGTGATTGGTGGGCTCATCCAACAAGAGCACATCTGGATTCTGCAAAAGTATCTTTGCCAATTCTATTCGCATCCGCCATCCGCCAGAAAACTCTCTCGTGGGGCGCTCAAATTCCGACCTTTCAAAGCCCAATCCGATGAGCATACGCTCCATCTCAGCCTCATAGTTATCACCTCCGAGCATCATATAGCGGTCGTGCTCCTG
>Ga0172378_10007323_pt1 | contig 10276 bp, 10 predicted proteins | sample GrowelOW332metaG_FD_119755 | JGI IMG/M metagenome (GOLD analysis project Ga0172378, IMG submission 119755) | Groundwater microbial communities from an aquifer near a municipal landfill in Southern Ontario, Canada - Pumphouse #3_1 metaG | ecosystem: Environmental > Aquatic > Deep subsurface >... | reverse complement strand
GAAATACTAATAATCAAATCTGAAAAACACTTTTCTATGTACATTGCAAAGATAATGTGTTTTTTTTATCTTGCAATAGGTATTTCTATTATTTTATGATACTTTAATAACAACTTATTACGAAAATAAAGAGATTCAAGATTACCGTTATCGCAAACAGTTGTACTATTTAAACATTGCTATTATGTAAAAAACCATCACCGTGTTCGAACAATCAAATAGTTTCATACTTCATCAAATTACAATTTTATGTTTCCTATAATTCTCACGAAATTCTTTAGGGGAACACAGTTCTTTCCTCTTAAAAATTCTGTTAAAATTGCTCAAATTATTAAATCCGCTATCAAAACAAACTTCAGCAATGCTTTTTGTTGAATCGACTAGCAACCTGGCAGCATATTCCAAACGAATACCAATGATATAATCACTCAGGTTCTTTCCCGTACGGAGTTTAAAAAACCTACTGAAAGAAACTGGAGCCATACCCACCATATCCGCTAACTGACTTAAACGAATTTCTTCGGCATAATGCGTATTAATATAATCTTGTACTTTTTGTACCCTCAAATTATCACTTTCAATCCTGATCTTAGCAAAAGAAGAACTTGACAGAGTGTATATCTCAGGGCTTAATGACAATTCATAAAGAATAGTCAGAAATTTAATTACAGCATAGAAACCCTGTCGTTCGGTCGCCAGCGTTGTCAACAACGGATATACCGTCATAATACTGCTCATGGGAAAAGAGATTCCTTTTTGAGCAGCTTCAAGCATTTTTTTTATGGAAGCAAATTGGTTTTTATTGATAAAACTCTTGAAAAAAAGATCGGAAGAAAATTGAATGGTAATTTCTCGTATATCTTTGGAAGTACATTTATTTTGCTCCCAAACATGCTCCAATTCTTTACCGGTGATGAGTACCAAATCATATTCTCCAATGATTTCACTGTTATCTCCTACAATACGTTTAGCTCCGGATGCATGTTCCGTAAAATTTAATTCGAATTCAGAATGACTGTGAATCGGATAGGTAAATTCCGCCTTTCTTCTGTCGGCAATATAAAAACAATCCTTCTCACTGAGAGGAGTTATTTCATGCATAATTCGAGAAGTATTTTCCACCATATTTATTTAAAATTTTAAGTTATAAAAATAAATTATAGCATGTTTAAAAAACGCTCAATATCCTGACGCATTTTTTGATATTGTGAAGCATTTTTATATCCCGAACTTTTTTTAAGCATGAGCTCCAATGTACTTTGACTATGCTCATACGATGTCAACTCATTATACAATTGTTTACTGTGTTCCGCCAGATTATGAATTTCTTTTTCCCGCTGCCTGCGCAATACCTTACAAACCGGATCAAGTAATTTAAGTACCACATTATCAAAGATATGATGCCCTTGTATATATAAATATGTATTGTCTGAATTCACCCCCAAAGAATTCAATTCTTCTCCAAAAGCATCAACTTGCTCTTGAGTTTTTCGATATTTGTTTCTCAACCAATTCAATGTCTTATTTACTCGTTTCTGCATAACAGCTAAAGATTGTTCAGGACGCTGTACATCCACATAATCCAAACGAACCACGCCGCAAAATTCCATCATTGGAAACACATCAAGAATATGATTCTTATATAGCCACACACTCCATAGGAATAACGGATAGGCGATCTGAGAATACATCTTAAGAAATTCAGGAAAATCTATTATTTGATTGTCATTGAGAGTAGTCATGACACAAACTTCATGCAGTCCTTCTGCATAACATTGATAATTTTCTATTGCATAAACATATGTCTGCATGACATAAGGACTTTCATTTATCTGCCGACTTGTGTTTGTAGCACCTTGTATCAGATAGTCATAATCACTATCCACACACGCAATCATATTAGCACCCAATTGAGGTCCCAATTGATTCATCAATACAGTTTTCTTACCTTTTGCCAAGGAACTTTGAGAAGGCAGCATAACTTGAAAATAACGGGTTTCGTCTTCATATTCCGACAGAAACGAGCGCCAAAACAAAACATCATCATAACTTTCAACATAAGCTACGATCTTCATTCGTGACCTTTTGGGACGCAACTGGTTGGCTGCACCAAGATAAAGCGAACTAAGATTTTCTTTTAAACGTTTACTCATACATCTTTCTGCGTAATATCGCTCACTTCGGTTACAGCGTCCATCCAACCATCCATAATAACAGCCGGAGAATGTGTTGACAAAATAATCTGAACATTCGGATTTAATTTTCGGATGAGTCCTATCAACTGTTGCTGCCATTCAATGTGAAGTGAAACCTCCGGTTCATCCATAAACAGCACAAAATTCTGTCCGTCTTGTACTAATGTGGTCAAAAGAATAACCAATATTTGTTTTTCACCCGAAGATAATTTATAAGGATAAAGAATATCACCATCCTGTTCAATCAAAATCTCATTACTCTTTCTAATAATCTTTTTTCCTGTTTCACTAAAAAGTTCGTCAACCATATCCTGAAACATTGTTTTGCACTCAGAAACTTCTGTAGCCTTCTTTTGGCCTTCCGAACTGCCACTAGTGAGCAACTCAATAATACGATTGCCAATATTGACCTGATAATCCAGATATCTCCGTTGCAACTGATAAAGTTGCCAATCTAATTCCGTACGTATCCTTTTATCAGCCATTTTTTCTAATAAGTCCGAATGCAGTAAAGGCCTGTCGAAACTGCGAATCACATCATATCTAATTGTTGAAGAATCTTCAGGGTAAAAAATCAAATTAACGCCGGGAGCTACATTTCGACCTATTTCACCTCCCTGAAGAATATCCAAACTATTGATAGATTGATTTAATATGGTACTTTTTCCTATTCCATTAATACCACTTAAAATATTCACATCAGGACGCAAATTCCAAACAATATGTTTTCTTCCCCATAACGCCGGAATCTCAATGCTCTTTATGTATTCAGCCTGCTTTTTCATAAAATATTAGTTAAAATAGTATGTGTCAAAGATAATCATTTATACTAAAAAAGCGTAACTTTGCAATGATTTTTTTGTAGGAAAGGAAAAATGGGGGAAAAAAGCTGGAAAGGGCACCTAAGTATACTTGTTGCCTGCATTATATGGGGGTTGATGTCGCCTATTGGAAAAGACGCCATGATAAATGGTATCAGTGGGTTTGCTATGGTTATATTCAGAGTAACCGGAGCTACTTTGTTCTTTTGGATCACCTCTCTTTTCATGCCGAGTGAACATGTAAAAACTCGTGATATGGTACTTTTTTTCTTCGCTTCATTGCTTAGTATCGTATTTAATCAATGCAGTTTTACAATTGGATTATCCTTAACTTCACCAATCAATGCAAGTATTGTTACGACAACGTCTCCTATCATTACAATGATTGTAGCAGCCATTTATTTAAAAGAACCTGTGACAGGGAAAAAAGTTATGGGAATCTTTCTCGGAGCTTTGGGCGCTTTAATTCTAATACTCGGAAGTGCTACTGTGGGACATAAGGACAGTAGTCTAGAAGGAGATTTACTTTGTTTGTTTGCCCAATTCAGTTTTTCTTGCTATCTGGCTATCTTCAAAAACCTAATTAGCAAATATAACGTAATTACTTCTATGAAATGGATGTTTATGTATGCATCCATTTGTTTGGTTCCTTTCTCATATAATGAATTAAATTCATTGAATTGGAGTACTATCCCTGTCAGAGTTTGGCTAGATACTTTTTTCGTTGTTTTTGGCGGAACATATATTGCATACATTCTGATGATGATGGCACAAAAAATTCTTCGTCCCACAATTATCAGTATGTATAACTATGTACAGCCTATTGTTGCAACAGTAGTTTCCGTTGCCGTTGGACTAGGAACTTTGGGTTGGACAAAAGGAATTGCTATTATACTGGTATTTTACGGTGTATGGCTTGTAACTCAAAGTAAAAGTCGGGCACAAATGGAAAAAGAAAAACACAACTTATCATCATCTAAAAAATAAAAGATTACAAAAATGAAAATCGAAGATATTAAAAATCAGTTTAATTCATGTAAAGAAAAATATGATTCTCAACGCAAATGCTTCATACCATGTTTTGAAGATTATTATGAAGTAGGAATAAATATTCTCGCGCAAGCGGGAAAAGATATTAAATCGATACTTGATTTAGGCGCAGGTACAGGGTTACTCTCAAAATTTCTTTATGAGAAATTTCCATCTGCGCAATATACATTAGTCGATATCGCAGAACAGATGCTTGAAATTGCAAAAGACAGATTCAACGGTCTTAACAATTTCAGATTCCTAATAACCGATTATTCTTCCGCATTTCCTGACGGAGAATATGACCTGATCTCTTCTGCCCTATCTATTCATCATTTAGATGATAATGCCAAAGAGTCTTTATATTGCAATATATACAAAAAACTACCTATTGGGGGATGTTTTATAAATATCGATCAATTCAATGCCGATTCTGAAATGATGAACGAATATTATAATAAGGTTTGGTACAACTATATTAAAAAAAGTGGCATCTCCGATAAAGACTTGAATAAATGGCTTATAAGAAAGGATCTGGACAAGGAAAACACAGTTTCTGAAACATTAGCATTGCTAAAAAAAATTGGATTTAGTCAAGTAGAATGTATTTATAAATACATTAAGTTTGGAGTCGTGATAGCAATAAAATAGATTAGAGTACATTCTTGATCGTTCTCAGAACAAATATTCAATTAACTTTCTGTTCATAATACTCTTTTTATCTACATGTATTATATTCTTTACAGATGTGAAGAATGATATTTATATTTATAAAAAGAAATATTTACTTTTGTGAAGATTAATATTCATAATAATAGAGTGATAAAAATATGGCAAAGATTAATAAAATCTTAGGAGTTGGATATAAGATTAATTGCACAAAAATAAAATAATTCATTTATAACTAGACTTTGAATAATTTTATTATTGTAAATATAATGGAATTGTATAACTTTGCATTAATAAATATAATATGCCCGAATCTATTGATGAATTGCATTTACTGGTATTGAATGTAGGATTGGCCATCCATCATGCAGACTGGAACTGGAAAAACGTAAGTAGTCCTTTTGCACGGATATATTATGTTACAGAAGGTAGTGCATATGTTGTTCTTCCCGAAGGTACATGGGAACTAAAGCCTCATCATCTTTATCTTATTCCAGCATTTACAAAACATGATTGTATTTGTAATTCTTATTTTTCACATTATTATATACATATATATGAAGACCATCAATCAAAATCAGATATTTGGGAGGAATGGAATTTCCCAAGAGAAATACCGGCACTGGATTTCGATTTAGAGCTTTTTAAACGCTTATGCGAAATTAATCCGACTATGAAACTATTGCAATCGGATCCGACCACATACGACAACAATCCTACATTAATACAAAACATTTTAAAAAATAAGCAACGTCCATATTGTGATAAAGTGGAATCCCGAGGAATTATCTTTCAGCTTTTTTCGCATTTTCTTAAAGATGCTAAGCCGAGAAGTGAAGCTGAAGATGACCGCATAGAAAAGACATTAGTCTATATTCGAAAAAATATCTTCGAAAGCATTGATCTAGATACTTTGGCTCGGATTTCCTGTTTATCTAAAGATCATTTCATTCGCCTCTTTAAAAAAGAAATGAAAACTACTCCGCTGCAATATATTAATCGAAAAAAAATAGAAAAAGCACAGTTGATTCTACTTACTAATGATATGCCAATCAAAAATATCGCATACTTATTAGGTTATGAAGACCAATCTTACTTTAATCGTTTCTTCAAGAAAATTATCGGAATGACTCCACAAAAATACCGATATTCCATAAAAAAATGACATACCTATTTTATAAACAGATCTTATTTATCAGGCCTTAATTGGTTTATCAACCATGCTTGAGTTACAGCCTGTTGTTCGACCGTACGCCAATGCCCGGTATTATAGGCTATGAATAATTTTTTAGGTGCAGTGATTACATTATATGCTGAAAAAGTACTTGTTGGTGGACAAGTCGGATCATTATATCCAAAAGAATAATATCCGGGAACTGTTACGAAACGTGCAAAATTAACTACATCGAAATATTTAGAAGTCTCTATTTTTTCAGGTTTATTATTAAGCTTTGCATTTTCAGGAGCAAACATCGCCGGCCAGCCACCTGCCCTTCCGTGCAAATATCCGGTCAAATCACACAATGCCGGATAAAAAGCAACTAATGCTTTCACTCTCTTGTCCAATCCTGCTGTCACGATAGTCAATGCTCCTCCTTGGCTACCTCCCGAAACGCCAAGATTAACCCCGTCAAATTCCGGTAAAGTATAAATAAAATCGATAGCACGGATACATCCTGTATAAACTCGGCGATAATAATAATGATCTTTATCATCCAGATGAATAAACGGATAATCAGCCAATACTCCGTTTTGCAAGCTTCTATAAACTTCATCATCCATCGTATAAGGTATTCCATTAATTCCGATCAATAAAGTGATGAAACCTTTTTCTGCAAGTTCCGTGTCGGCGGGGTCCTTTTTTACACCGGCTCCAGGAACTTTCAACACAGCCGGATGTTTCCCGGAAGATGTAGGAATACAAAGTAAACCATAAATATATGACTTCATTTTATAATGCTGCAAACGAACATGGTACATCTTGTATTTTGACGTACTTCTTTCGGGCAAATAAGTTAGCATTGGTTCCATCGGTATTTGAGAAGTTTCCTGAATTGCCTTGTCCCAAAATTGCTTGAAGTCTTTAGGCAAAGTAGTGGTAGGTTGTATTTTTTCGGGACTAAAACCAACCGTAGTATGTTCCTCGTATTTCATTCCGTCAATTTCGGTCGTTGCCTTACAGGTAAGAAAGCCGGGCTTCTTCAAAGTACCTGCTTCTACAGTTACTACTCCATTTTTAACTGTTTTTGTTTCCGTAAAATCGGGTTTCATTTTCTCTAATCCAATTTGATAGGTAATCGTAGTATTTTTTACTGTGATACCAGCCCGAACCACACGAATGGTAAAAGACACTTTTTCACCAAGATTATAAGTCCAATTGTCATGATTGGGAATAATTTCCAAATGCAGATAATTCTCATATGCAAAAAGATCACCTGTAAAAAATAAGAGTACGAAGATCGTACAAATACCTTTTCTAAAAAATGTTTGTCCGTTAAAATCCATATTGTATTTTCCGTTATTGATTATATGACAAAGATAAAAATAAATTCACTTTTGAAACCTTATAACACATAGTTTTTAAATCATATTTACCTGAAAAAATTAATTATAAGTATGAATACTGCTTCCTATTGCAGCCGGCAAATAATTGATGCCCCACCAACATATTTGTAAAAAAACAAATGAAATGAGAAGAAAATACAAAGGTATTTGTCTGTTTGACGGAAAACCTTTCCGATAATGAATATAAAACAAATAGGAAAACCAGGTTATTGCAGCCCATGTTTCTTTTGGATCCCATGTCCAATAATGCCCCCAGGCTTCTTTAGCCCACAAAGCACCAAAAAGCATTCCTAATGTCATGAAAGCTAAGCCCACACTAACCAAATTATCACACATTTCCATTTCTTTTTCCTGTATTTCTTTTTTCTTAATCCATAATAAATATATGGAAAGGACAGTTGCTGCTCCAAGGATTGCATAAGCAAACATATAAACAATAACATGAGGAGGAAACCAGGGGCTCTGAAGAGCCGGCATCAAAGTTTTATTATGAATCTCGGGTTTGAAAAGATTTACACAAATAAAGACAAAAGACAACAATGTACTAAAGCATAAAATCCATTTGTATTTCCATCGGACATATGTGATGATTCCGGCCAATGGAAGAAAAAAAGAATACCACAAACGAGTTTCCCCCATTGTTCTCAAAGGAGGTCGTTCAAAAGATATCCATATATTGACAATGAATCCTCCCAAAATAAAAAGACCGATTAATGTAGAAGTATAGATTATCCAAGATTTTCTTCCTTTCCACGCAAAAAAGGCTCCTAAAATAAAAAAAGCCACTGACGACAAAGCAAAATATATAAAAGAGTCCCAACTCATTTTCTTTCCTCCTTACGTTTTCCAGAAATAGCAAACATACAAACAGCTCCAGCCATCATCATATATATTCCGGCATATACAACCGGAAGCCAAGGATCATATACGAACTGAAATATACTACTATCACTCCATCTACCTTTTTCTTCATCATAACCATACTGATATATTTTCCATCCATCAATCTTTAAGGGCTTGTTTACTTCTATCTCTGCATTCACCTTTTTACCTGATTGGGTAAAAAGTTCAATCTCAGAAGAATAGCGTTTTGGTTCTCTTCCAGGCATTACAATACTAGAAACAGAATCCAGTAAAAGAGCCTGATAAGGAAAAAGAAAACTGCCACTGCTAACCCACCCTTCCTTGTGGACTTTAGTAAAAGAGTTGGTAGCTTTTACATATGCAGCATTAGTAGCACCAGAAGAAAACCATTTTATATAGTTGATAGAATCGGCTAATTCAACTGGAGCTGCATTCAATATAACATTGCTTACTTGAATTTCCCATTGAAGAAGGGCTCCCTGAGTTACGGATTTCTCCAAAGAAAGATTTTGTGATTTTTTATCAAACAATACTTTTCCGGTTTTATTGCTAACGATTGTAAGCTTAGGAGGATATTCATCTATTGAAAATTTTTTGAGACAAATCTTTAAAGGCAAATCATGTACAATTCCATCTTTATCCAGACCTCTCCATTCCGATTGACCGACATGAACATTCATAGTTAATTGCTTGACATCGGCATTCCCCAAGGTAGCACTTACCATTGCAACAAACAAACCAAGATGATTAAAAATGAAAGGTAAATGTCTCCATCTAAATGGAAATAAATGGGAAAGTACAACCATACCAAGGATAGAAGCCAACCAACAATAAACAAGGAAAAAAGGCCAGAATGAAAGCATGCTGGAAATGCCCCAAATTCCGTTTTCAGATTGATCTTCAGGAATCTGTTTAGTTAATCCCAAAATCAATGTCAAGAATATCACCCACGCTAACGCAGAAATAGCAGCCGGATATTGACCCATCCAACGAACGAAACGAATTCTCGCCCTAAAAATATAACCTATTACGAGTAATATTAGAAAAAAAATAACTAAACAAATATTTATCGGATAGGTAATACATGTCCACTCAATAGCACCGACAGTCAACTGTAAAAATAGACCTATCAATACTATACCTGCACCGAAGAGAAGGCCGAAAACTAAATTCCGTGATTTAATTGCTTGTATAAGCACTGGCTAACTTCTTATTTCTCTGCCAAAAGGTACTTAATCAAAAAATAAGCACCGAAAATTTGAATCAGCATCCCTGGAAAACCTATTCTAAAATCTTGGATAGCAACGAAAAAATTCGCTATTATAGCCCATTCGGCCAAAGTTCCAAATATTTGATAAGACAAGACTACCAATAGCAGAATAGGAATAGAAATTTTATGAAAATAATGAGCCGCCAAGCTTGAGGCAAAAGCAAGAAATATTGATTTTGTAAGAATTGCAGGCAAAACAGCAACTGTCGGCATACCAAACAAAACATAATTTACCAATGGAGAAAGAACAGCAGTTAGAAGCCCTGCTTTCCATCCGTATTTATAAGCTGCAATTAGCGTAAAAAAATAAATAGGTAAAAAGATTAATCCTCCCTGAGGAATAAGATGGCATATCTGAGGAAAAACAATATTTCCCACAACAAAAGCTGCCGTTATCAAATAAGTTTTTGTTTGTGAATAGCTCAAAGTATAGAGCTTTAAATCGACGGTTTGCATACTATAAAATTTTAATATTTTCTGTTATTGCAAAAATAAATACAAAAAACAACAATCCATAAAATAAACCACTGAATTTTATATATTTATCACAGAGATATTAAGCAACCTGCTCAAAAGAAAGCTATTTGTGCATTTTTAAGCAAAGATATTTTGATAATATCCAAGGTTTGAGTAATTTTGCAGCCTGATTTTTTTAAAACTGACAAAAAGAAAAATATTTTAAATTAAATAACATGAGTTTAAAAATCGTAGTATTAGCGAAGCAAGTACCGGATACACGCAATGTTGGAAAAGACGCAATGACGCCAGAAGGCACTGTAAATCGTGCAGCTCTGCCAGCTATCTTCAATCCGGAAGACTTGAATGCCTTGGAACAGGCTCTTCGCCTAAAAGACCAGTTTCCT
>Ga0172378_10007322_pt1 | contig 10276 bp, 7 predicted proteins | sample GrowelOW332metaG_FD_119755 | JGI IMG/M metagenome (GOLD analysis project Ga0172378, IMG submission 119755) | Groundwater microbial communities from an aquifer near a municipal landfill in Southern Ontario, Canada - Pumphouse #3_1 metaG | ecosystem: Environmental > Aquatic > Deep subsurface >... | reverse complement strand
TCAATAGGTATTTTAAACTATAAATACATAAAAGTAAACTATTCTTTAGGAGTTTCTGTATTAGTTTCTTCGGTTTCATTTACCTCTTCTTTATCTGGTTCTGTTTCCGATTTTATTTCATCAGACGCTAAACTATCATTTACGCTTTCCGTCTTTTCTTTAACAAACACTGATTTGATATCACTCTTCATATTATGATAGCTATCATTAACGTACTGCCCGGTTGATTTAGCTGTCTTTTTAATCCCGTTAACGATACTTTTTATCAATGCGATAATATAAATGATACCAACGAAAAAGATACTCACATTAGTGCCCAATACGACTTTCGCCAGCATCGTATCCGCAAAGATACCATCAAAAAGATAAGTTAATTCCGCTAAATAACTATTATAAGCAGAAACAGTGAAATCTTGATAATAGATCCACGTTAATGTAACACTTGCTAAAACAAACAAAAGCCAAATAAACACTAATAATAAACGCAGTGTTTTTTTCTTAATAACAGCAATCAAAACATTTAAGATACAAACGACAATCGTTGCGATAATAATAAAAGAATATACAGTTTTGATAAAGCTCATAGCACCATCTCCTAGAATTATTATAACAGAAAACTAATGACATAATAAGTAGAATACACTATAATAATACTGCCTACGGAGAACTGGCCGAGCGGCTTAAGGCACCATCTTGGAAAGGTGGCGTAGTGAAAGCTACCATGAGTTCAAATCTCATGTTCTCCGCCAATAGCACTCAAAGCTCTGATATAGTCAGAGCTTTATTGTTATTATCGATTAATGTTAATCTAAATCATATTTTTAAAAACTTAAATAATCTTAACGAAGTGATTGGAATTTAAAATAACCTTTATCATGATTTTGAATTTAACTTATGCCTAAAGCATCATTACTTTTACTTTACTTTTTTCCAAGAGTTCATACAATTTATGGCATTAACCACATATTGCTGAAAAATAGCGAGATTGATAGTCCTCTCTAGTTCTAATATTATAATATTTTACAATAGACCACTATTTTATTAACATATTCCAATTATGTTATATTTCATTGCCTTTATATTATAACATTTTATAAAGTGATATTTGTTATATCAACACCCTAAGCTTAACTGAAATTCCATAATATAAAATCGTTTTAAATAATCGTCAAGCGTTGTTTTTTAGATCTGAATTATTACAGAAACTTAAACACGACATACGGAATTAGCAAAATAATGACAACTGTTCTGGTTTAGATAAATAGAAAACAACAATCACATAAATAAATATAAACTATTAACTTAAATAAGTTCACTTTTAGAGCATAACCTATGTTTGCTTTCATTCTTTTTCTAATAGTTACAATTTTCAATAAATTAAAAAATCATAACAAGAAAAACTCATAAACTAAATCACGATACCACTCTTGTTTGATAATTGATTTCTATCGAATCAGATATTCTCACATTTTACCAACCTTTGATAAACATAGTCACAATGATAATTCTTTGAAAGTTACGATCAAGATCACAATATTTCAAATAAAACATATAGGACTTTATACAATTAAGAATATACTTGGTTTAAAAATATACTAGTAACATTAATTAAAAAAAGAGAATAGGGCTTAACATTACAATTTTTTCGTTATTTACATCTTTTTTTTTAATTCATTAGTTATGGTTTGATAAGAATTAACTCTATTCAATTTTTAGTCTTTTTTATAATCCAACGATCGGTTAATACGATCAGTGGTGGCAAGACTATGAAAGTGCTCGCCAATGCCAAAGAAATATTGATTACCGTCATAAAACCAAAGTCTTTTAGAATCAAGAAACTTGAGAATAAAAGGACCGCGAAACCACCAATCGTTGTTAAGCCTGAAGCTACAATTGCTTTACCAATAAGGGTAACAGCCACCACCATAGCTTCAATCTTCTCAAGCCCTTCGTGACGTTCCTCTATGTATCGTTCCATCAGCATAACCGTCATTTCTGTTCCCATGCCCAAAACCAACGCACCCAGTGTTGCAGTAATTGGAGTGAATTTAATTCCCGTAAGATACATAACACCACTTGAGATACCTATAATTAAAACAACTGGTATAATTGGAAGAAACGCCTTCATAACATTTTGATAGATGAATAATAATGCCATAAAAACCAAAGCCAAACCTAATAATGTCATATTGATACGCCCAGAAGTTAATCCTTCCACCATTTCAACATCCAAAACACTATTGCCAGTCAAATCAACTGTCATCAGGCCATCTTTTAGATCTTTATTAAGATTCGTAATGAGTTCTTTATTGGATTGTGTTGATAGATGTAACGTATTGATTAACATCAAAGTTTCTGTGTTATCTAAATTTACAAACATTGCTCGTTGTGTTTCAGGCAAATTATTTAACTGTGATAGGTTATTTTGATAAGAGTCATCTTCACTTTCGTTTAATAATTGGATTAAAGAATCAACTGATTTAACACTTACAACTGAATCTGCGTAGTTTTCGAGAATATATTGTGATTTTTCTTTAATCCAAGCAATATTCTGTTCAGATAAAACATTATCTCCTTTTAAATAGACCACAATTTGATCGGTTGAGCCAACAGCTTCTCTTATAGTATGAATATCCGTTAGTGCCTTCAAATCTTGTGGCATAAAAGTTTCTATGTCAGTTTGTACTCCAATAGATGAATCTACCAAGAAACCTGAACCAGCCATCAAAACAGCCAATAAGAGTACTGGTATGGTGGCTTTGATCATAAAACGCGTTGTCAAAGCCAAGATTTTACTCATCCAATCTGTGTTATTTGATGAAATTTGGATACTTTGTTCTTTTTTCTTGGACTTATTCACATTCTGTGATCCTATGTGAAGGATAGGTAATAATAAGAAAATACTGCACAAAAAACTGATGATCACACCCAGCGTCAACATTTTGCCAAAGTCTTGGATCATTGGAACAGGAGATGCATAGAGGGAAACAAACCCTAAACCGGTCGCAAATACTGCAATAGCAATTGCTTTCCCTATTTTCCTGGTTGTCTTTTCTACTGATTTTTCTTCTTCGTAGCGATTATGGAATTGAATGGAATAATCGATGCCTAATCCTATTAAAATGGGAAATACAGCCATTGAAACCATTGTTACAGGAACTTGGATCCATCCCATAAATCCTAAAGTTGCTACCACAGAAACAAAGACGACACCTAAACTTAACATTTTCCATTTCACCTTAAACACAAGCATCAATATACCAAACATGATCATTACAGCCAATGCAACCATCATCATCATATTAGATTTCATCTCAGCGCGTAACGCAGCATCCAAAACTGTTTTCCCAGATATTGTAGTTCTTATCGTGGTGAAATCAGCTTTATTTACAATTTCAATCACATTAGACGTGATTCGATCTTTTTCACTGTCATCAAGATTGCCCGCTAAACGAATAACCAATAAAGCTTGTTTATCATTGATCACGACTTCTGAAAAAGCAGTTCTCATTATTTGATTTTCATCATAAATCATAGCTTGAAGTTCGGTGAGCAAGGTAGGTATCGCAGGCATCATCATTGTGCTCTTAGTACTGAAAATCGTCAAGCCTTCAGAGATGCCATGAAGTTTATCTCCCATAATTATGAAATTTTCGGCCATGTCTTTGAGCTGATCTGGCGTTAGTCCTTGATCCAAGCCATCCTTCATCGAAGAAAATTCTAGAGCTAATTTTTCACTGATTGAATTCAAAGCTTGTGCAGTTGTAGAAGTACCTGTTTGGACTGATTGAGTATTTGCACCTATCGATCTTACACCTGTAGAGGTCACACTTAAATTAGCTCCTATTGCATTTAATGTGGCTTGTAAACTACCTTCTGGCTGAGTTGATGCCAGACTTGTAAGTTGCGTTGAAACTGATGCTAGCCCATCTGCAACCCCATATAATCCGCTTTCTATCTGCCCGACACCAACAGACATAGTATTCTGAGCTTCTATAAGTTGCCCGAACTTGGTTGTTATCGAAGAAAGATCATTGAGTTTTTCTAAGATAATCTTTGGGTCTTTAATATCTTTATTTAAAAGTTCAATCCCAAGACTGCTCATTTTATCACCCATATCAGATAAACCACTCGCAATCACATTCAATTGTTTTACGATTTCAGCCGATTGTTTAATTGTAATTTGATGAATCACAGTCGCAGGACTGATGATTGAAAATATATGATCTTCGTAAGATAATTCTTGTTCTATTTTATAAAGCTTGGTTATGTTGACAATAGACAATAAATCCGTGGCTTGATTTGCGTCCAAAAGAACTAAAATTGAATCTCCCCCAAAAGTTAATTCCATTGCCTTATTTGAAATCAATACTGGATTATCTTTTTGAACAAGCGTTTCATTACCTGTCGCAAGTTTAATTTGACTAGCTCCTGTAACCATTGAAACGATAATTAAAAGCGTTAGTAAAAGTAAACTAAAAGGTTTTCTCTCAATCAGAGAACCAATCCAACTAAATATTTTAACCACGTATTTACCTCTTTTCTGTCATATGACGATCGGTGAGTAATTCAGCAATGCGATTCGAGTAGTTTATTATCAGGTTTTCATTCGACTCTGGTTGATACAAGAAGGAAAGAAATGTTCCCATCAATAAACGTATCACGAATTCATCATCGCCTAATATATTATTTCGCTCCAAGAGTGCTTTTAAATTAATCGCCATTTTATGAATGTAATTCTCTCCATTTTGATTCAACATATTTTCATTTAAAATAAGCTTTATGACACCTCGATTGCTTTCAAGAAACTTAATTCTATTTAATATAATCTTTTGGATTTGATTTTGGTTTATGTCATCAATTTCTGTAGCAACGTCATTTCCCAACTGATTAAACAATATGGGCTCTATACCTGCATAAAATATTTCTCGTTTCGAAGTGAAATTTCTAAATAAAGTTACTTCAGATATTCCTGCAGCTTTGGCAATTTCTGCAGTTTTAGTTGCTGAAAACCCTTTCTCAACAAAAACAAGTAAAGCAGCTTGTATAATCTGTTCCCTACGATCATTACGATTCATTCTTCTAGTTTCCTCATTTTTCATATATATTTCCTTATGTAAGTAAGCACTTACTTATATTACTATCAAAGATATCATGTGTCAATCAAACAAAATTAATACTTGAACTACTTTTATAAAAGTGCCACATGTTTATTTTATTCATCTTATACGTTTGTGATATCTGTTATTGACCTCGGTTACTTAAAATAAGTTAACCACCAAGAAGATAAAAACAATCTTATCAAATTTTTTACAAACAAAATGCACTTAGTATGTCATAACTATCTAAAAATAATAAACATTTCTGTACTTTAAATCAAACTTAAAAAACATCATTAAAGATTTTTTAATAATAAGAATAACTTATATATTGTCTGTGCTTCTCTTCTGTTTTTTGATAATAAAACGTTGCTACTATCAAAAAAATATCTAAAATATTAAAATGTTCTCTTTATTTCGTTGATAACATCAATATCTTATGACCTTACATATCTAAGCAAAAAAACTTTTTGTATAAAATAAAAAAATGAACAAATCAATTTCACTAAAATTTAAATAGTCCTTTTTTTCTATCAACATCTTACAAATCAGTTATATAATCTAGATTTAGAATTTTCTGTATTTTCATTAACTGATTGAATCACTAATACAGAAGTTTTTATATTTTCATCGTCTATAATCATAAAATAACCACAATTTCATAATCATTTAGCTTTTAAAAGATTAGAAATATTTTTCAGAAGATTTAATTCTTTTATTATGAACCATTCCTTATTTAAAAATCTTTGAAATTTGATATTCACTTTTTTTGATTTTACGTATATAAATAGAAATGTTGCGAAATCATTGATCATGTTATACGAAGTAATAATTAAAAATATCATATGTGTTGATACAATTATCACTTACTTTTTGCGACAGTTCATTTCACCGATATTTCTTAGTAATCTATGGTTAGATGTGAAAACATGCAATCACTTCAAAAATCTCGCTTTCGAAAAATTATTCTTTAATACTTCTCACTAAAATATATATATTCAAAGGTTAGTTATTGTTTGCTTTTATTTTTTTATAAGTAAATGTTATAATTAGGACAAAGATGTTAACAAAAAGCCAATATAACTCCTGTTTTTTCCAAATTCAATCGATAGTAAAGGTGAAAAAATGAAAAATACAATCGATAAGCACTCGAAAGCAACTTTACCAGTTTCAAGTACAAGTATTAAGAGCGCAAAGAAAAAAGCCCTAAAGATAACTTCGGTCTATTTTTTACTTGGTTGTCTTTGGATTATTTTTTCTGACCAATTAGCCGGTCAAATGTTTATAAACATCTCTAATTTAGTTCTAATTAATATTATTAAAGGTTTGTTATTTGTTATGTTAACTTCCTTTGTTCTTTATAAATTGATCTATGTTTCATTTATAAAATTGATTGAATCTGAACAAACGACAAAATATGCTAATATTGAATTAGCTGAATCTAATCTAAAATATATAAAGCTCTATCAAGATTTAGAAAATAAACAAACATTGCTTAAATCTTTGATAAACTCTACTGAAGATTGGATATTCTATAAAAATAGTGATAATAAATATATCGGATGTAATGAAGCTTTTGAAGATTTCATTGGTATAACAGAAAACAAACTTATAAATCTAACAACTGATCAAGTCACAAAAAATAAATGTTTAAAACAAATTGATCCCTTAGATATCAAAGCCCTAACTAAACAAAACTTCACAAAATACGAACAAACATTTATATCTAGAGATAATCATTCACTAATCATTGAAATGTTAAATACTCCCTATTGTAATCGTAATGGCGATGTACTTGGCATTATCACTGTTGGAAGAGATATCACAGAGCGCAAACAAAAAGAAAATGCTATTCTTTATCTAAGTTATCATGATGTCTTAACAGGGCTCTATAACCGTGCCTATTATGAAAAGAACCGCGCTTTACTAGATATTAAAGACAATCTTCCGATATCAATAATCGTATGTGATGTTGATGGTCTAAAACTCGTTAATGATTCATTTGGTCATATCGCAGGTGATACATTACTTAAAACAACAGCTGAGATCTTAAAAAAAGGCTGTCGAGAATGTGATATCATCATCAGAACAGGTGGTGATGAATTTATGATATTTTTACCAAGAACCACTAATATTGAGGTGGAGAAAATCCTATCTGATATGTATGAGCAATGTCGAATAGCTAAAGAACAGTCAAATAATGATTTGCATTTTCCAAGCATTTCGATGGGTTGTGCAACAAAAAAACTTGAAAGTGACTCACTTAACCAAACAACAAAATTAGCTGAAGACTATATGTATCAAAGAAAATTATTAGCTCGTAAAGGCGTTCATAGTATTTTCTTAAATTACATCAAAACAACAATATACGAAAAAAGCAATGAAACCCAAGAACATTGTCAAAGAATGATTTACCTTGCTCGCAAAATTGGAAAAGCATTAAATTTTTCACAACAAGAATTGGATAAACTAGAGTTAGCAACTTCTCTACATGATATAGGTAAAATAAGTATCGATCTTAGGGTCTTACAAAAAAATGGGAAACTCAGCACAGAAGAATGGGAAATAATGAAAAAACATCCTGAAGTTGGTTGGCGAATATCACAAGTAGTCCCAGAATTATATCCTATATCAGATGTTATTTTAAGTCATCATGAACGATGGGATGGTTTAGGTTATCCAAGAGGTTTAGCTGGTAATGATATTCCATTATTAGCTCGCATTATAAATATCGTTGATTCTTATGATGCCATGACACAAGAGCGAATATATCAAAAAGCCAAAAGTAAAAAAGAAGCAATCGCAGAAATTCAAAAAATGGCAGGTAAACAATTTGATCCAAATTTAACCAACATATTTATTGAACAAGTTTTGAATCATGAAAAAGCGCTATAATAATTAACATATTAAAAAGACAACTCATTTCGAGTTGTCTTTTTATCAATTTTTGATTATTAATTGTTTAATTTATTACTTAACTATTTTTCCCAATCAAGCACAACACAGCGATATACTTCTTTATCATACATTAAACCATAATAAGCTTCTTGTGCTTCTTCTGGTTTGATAACATGACTAATTATCTTAGAGGCATTGATTCTTTTATCGTAGATTCGATCACAAATCGTTTTGAAATCGCGTTCTACACAAATGCGTGAGCCTTCTTTTTCATAAAGCGGATTTAAATTATTAAAAGCTCCGCTCACTTTGATCATCTTCATATGAATGTGATTTAAGATCGGTGTGATGTTAGTAGTGAAAGCCGCTCGTGGTGAACCAAGTAAAATTACCTGACCATGTAAGCCACAAGCCAGGATTACATTTTCTATTGCTGGTGAAACACCTGTTACATCAACTGCGATATCAACGCCACGACCATTTGTCATCTCTTTTATTTTAGTGACTTGTTGAGCAGCATCACAATCCAATATTTCTTTAATGCCCATTTCTTTTGCTAATTGACAACGACTTTTAACCGGATCAACTGCAATGACTCTTGCTCCAAGTTCTTGATACAAAAGAGCAGCCATTAAACCAATCGTTCCTAAACCAAAGACCGCTAAAGTATCACCAAGTTTTATTTCCGTCGCGTTAACACCATTCATAGCGACCATACCCAAACAAATCAAACTACCTTCAGCAGCATTCATATCCTCTGGTACTTTAAAAATCTTTGGACCTTGTGTTGTATTACCACGACTATAACGATTAACCGAAGCATGCGGACCACTATAGAAAACTTTATCTCCTACTTTTAAATCAGTTAGACCCTCGCCTTTAGCTAAGACTTTACCAATAGCCGAATATCCTGGTCTTACAGGATAGGTAAATCCTTCCTTGATCGCAAAGACTCTCGATAGTTCAGTGCCGGCACTGATCAAACTAGCCTTTGTTTCAATGATAGCTTCATTCGCTTTTAAATCTGTAGTATCAATCTCTTCACTTTGACATTCGACTTGACCTTTTCCAGTAATAATGACAAATTTTGATAACATTATCTGCTCCCCTTTTCTTTTTCTTATTATATTTATCTCAACTGATATTAGCCATCAGTTTCAATCAAATGGCCATATAGATCATGCATTTCACTCTTATCGATCATCACTTGGTAAAAACAACCAGCCACTAGTTCTATGTTACTTAAAACAAACACCGTACCATCAACACCATCAGGTGCACTAAATAGACTACGACCACGATAATGTTTCTTGATCATATCGTAAGATTCGATTAACACCTCTAATTTACGATCAATCAATTTTTTACTATTTTCAATAGCTATTGTCTGTTGGATGGTCATTAACTGCTCAAAACGTTTTTGTTTAGTCTTTTCATCGATATTATCAGGTAATTTATAAGCCGGTGTATCTTCTTCATGGGAATATGGAAATGCTCCCAAACGATCCCATTTAATTTCCTTTACAAACGCAATTAATTGTTTAAAATCATCATCTGTCTCATTTGGAAAGCCAACGATGATTGTTGTTCTAAGTGCTGATTGTTCATAAGTATTTCTGATTAGGTCTATCGTATGTTTGATTGAACTAATCGTACCACGACGATTCATCGCCAATAACATTTTATCACTGCCATGTTGCACCGGTATATCAAAATATGGTAATACCTTAGCCAGTTCTTTCATACCTAAGACTAAATCATCACTGATCTCATCGGGATACATATATAAAACTCTGATCCAATGTAGACCTTCAATCTCATTTAGTTTTTTCAATAGCGCTAGCAAGTGATAATCACCATCGATATCACTTCCGTATCTAGTGGTATCCTGAGCAATCAATACTAATTCTTTTACCCCTGATGCGGCCAACTCTTGAGCTTCTACTACTAATTCATTGACTGCGATAGAATGATAATCACCACGAATCAAAGGAATGGCACAGTAAGAACAACGATTACTACACCCCTCAGCTATCTTTAGATAAGCTGTCCATGGTTTCGTTGATATTACGCGTTTATCTTTACCATAATTATTAAATTTAAGTTGAAAAACTTCCGAAAAGATCGTTGCTAGATTAGCGTATTCATCGATTGTAATAAACCGATCTACCTCGGGTAATGATTCTTTAAGATCACTGATATAGCGTTGGACTAAACAACCCATAACGATTAAAAAGCGACAGTTATATTTTTTATATTCGGCCATTTCTAAGATTGTA
>Ga0172378_10007319_pt1 | contig 10277 bp, 6 predicted proteins | sample GrowelOW332metaG_FD_119755 | JGI IMG/M metagenome (GOLD analysis project Ga0172378, IMG submission 119755) | Groundwater microbial communities from an aquifer near a municipal landfill in Southern Ontario, Canada - Pumphouse #3_1 metaG | ecosystem: Environmental > Aquatic > Deep subsurface >... | reverse complement strand
TCGAGGTAAGACGGCTACTCAAAAAGAGATATCGTCAATACCTGTGTTACAGCTTGTCAATGAGTGTTATGCACGCAGAATTCGTTTTTTACCTATAGACCTTGAAAAATCAGATGCGAAAGAGTTTTTACCTGAAAACGGTGGTATTAGATTACCATTTTGCTCTTTGTCGGGTCTTGGCGAGAACGCTGCAGCAAAGATTGTTGAAGCACGTGAAAATGAACCTTTTTCATCGGTTGAAGATCTTCAGATACGTGCAGGGCTATCAAAAAGTATCGTTGAAATGCTGAAAAAAAATAAGGTTCTCGATAATCTCAACGCAACCGATCAATTAACTTTTAATTTTTAACAAAAAGGAAGGTAAATCAAATGAAAAACTTTAAGAGAATTACAGCACTGGCATTAATATTATTTATGTTTCTTGCGTCACTTGCATCATGCGTTGATGAGGACAAAAACAAAAATGATACGACTGTTGCAGATACTACAGAGCAGACTGTCACCGATAGCAAGACCGTGATTGTTTCAGATGGAACGACACAATATAAAATTATACGCAAAGCTGACGCATATCCAGATGAACAATTTCTTGATGCATATCTTTTAGTTAAAAATAGTATATGCGAAAAGGGCAATTGTACTATAACATTGGGAGTTGATTTTAAGCGCAGTACTGATACATATGATTTAGAAACATATGAAATTCTTGTTGGAAACACGGGTTATGACGAGACAAAAACGGTTATGAATTCAATCGATTACTATCAGTTTGCAATTAAAAAAGTCGGCAATAAAATTGTTATTGCCGCACATACTGAGGAACTAATTATTGCTGCTTGTGAATATTTTAGTGAGAATCTTCTCAAGGTGGAAACAAACAGCGAAAATAAATCAGAGGTGGTATATATGGGTGACTATGTAAGCGAGATTACACAAACAGCTTTTTTTAGTGATGAAAATAAGCTTTCGGATTATGTTATAATTTATCCGTCTAGTAATGAGAATAAAGAGGACGCAGAGCGTCTATCAACCTTTTTATCAACAAAATATGGAATAGAATTGGCAGTAAAATCCGATGCAACCGCTGCTGTGCAAAAAGAAATTCTAATAGGAATTACAAACCGCACTGAAAGCACAAAATATACAGGGCAGAATACCAACGCAAATAATATTATGCAGTTTGTAAAAATTGAGGGCGTGAAAATTGTGCTTACAGGAAAAATAAAAAGTTCAACTGAATGCGCCGTAACTACTTTCATGGGTATGTTGGGAAATCTTAATTATTCATTTATGTGTAATATTCCCACAGATACTAACGTGGAGAGTGCTGCTTTTCCTGCAACCGATACAAATGAGCTTGCTGAGGGCGCAAACTTGAGGATTATGTCTTATAATATTCTTTCTGAGGAATGGAACGACAAAACGCCTATCACTGATAGGCAGTATTATATTGCAGCAACTATTTTGTATTATTCTCCTGATGTAATAGGTTTGCAGGAAGTATCAACAAAATGGTATGGGGCGTTGCCTGATCTTATATCATCGGATTACACAATGGTTTGCACTAAAACATCAAAGGGTGAATATAATTACACAGGCATGGCTTACAATAAAAACAAAGTGAAATTGCTTGAGAGTGGAACTGATATATTTGATGCAGGTAATTCAACAAGACTAAGACTTGTTACATGGGGATATTATGAAAAACTTGATACGCATGAGAAATTCTTTGTTATGAATACGCATTGGTGTATTTATCAGGAAAATCGCATACTTGAATCAAGTGAAATGGCCGCTCTGTATAACACTTATAAAGCCAAATATAATTGTCCTGTAATAACAACAGGTGATTATAACGCAAACGAAAGTTCAACAGAATATCTTAATTATAAAAACCTTACAGGACTTTTAAATGCAAGAGTTAATGCTACTGTCAAAAACAGACTTGTGAAAACTTATCACACTATTGGAGAGGCAACAACAAGCAATTACGCGGCATCAATAGATCAAATTTTCTATACAAATGATTTAACATGTTTGTATTATAATACGCTTATTGATGAAATTGTTCTTGAGTCTTCTGACCATTGTCCGATATATGCGGATTTTAAGCTTGACTGAAACAGTTAGTATTTTCAATTTATAGGGCAAAAAAATAAATGCGGGGATTATTAGTCCTCGCATTTATTTTGTGAGAGTTATTGAAGAGAGGCAACAACTTTTTTAATCCATTCGGAAACTGCAGCTTTTTCTTCATCATTGATTTTGCCGAAGAGGCCGCATTTTATAAATAAAACCTCATCAACAACATTGGTTCCAGCTTCTTTTAGGATGCTTTTAATGCTCTCGGCAGTGGAGTGCTTTCCGTCCATAATAAGCGCAACATTCTGGGCTCTTTGCTTTGACAGTTCGCGGCAGAAAAGGCGAAGATCATCTGCTGGTTCGTCTTTAATTGAAAGAGCAAGAACGACAATGCGCTCTTTGTCGCATGAATATGCAGGTGGGATAATATCAACTGCATTAAAAGACAATTCGTTTTGATCTTTGATATAGTTAGCAATATTTAGAAGTTTTCCTTTTTTGGGGTGGTACAGAATTCTCATTTTTATAGGCATTGCAAATACCAATCCTTTCATTAATTATTATAAGTATATCACATATTTGAAATAAAAGATATAATAACAAAGGAAATATTTGCTTTTTGTACAATTTGACAATAAAATGAAAAAATATTAGTAATAATAAACAAAATAACAAATAGCTGTTGACAAGCCGCTATTTAAATGATAAAATATTTGTAGCTTTGGTATAGAGAGGTTTAAGTATGATCGCTTTGTATATAACTTTTTTGGAACGATATAAACTTAATTAAGCCGAACAAATCAAGAACGGTGTTTTTGGTCTGTTCGATTTTTATTTTTTGTGAAAATTAGCCAAATACTTGCAAAATATATCGTTTATACTGTCGAAAATCAGCAAAATATAACAAGTATTTTTGCCATTTAAACGTTAACAAAAACTATTGTGAAAAAATAAATTAACAAACTTGCTTTAATTATGTTGTTAATTGTACCGCTATGAGCATGGGGATTGATATGGAATTTGAATTTAATGAAAAAATGTTAAATCTTGATATGCCGGATAAACCGGCAATTGAAAGTATGAAAAAACATGGTATTGATATTAAGGATATTATTGTTGCCCAAAAAGCTGATATAGAGTTTAACGGTGATTTTGGAACCGTGTGGCTGATGATTGATGAGAAGTGCACAACTTTATATAGGCTTTCGATGAACCTTGATACTTTTGATACATATGAACTTGAAAAATTGGCTTCTCCGTATGTTGACAATTATTATACCACAAGTCGACTTCTTGCATATAAGCACGAAAATCCAATACCCAAAAAGGGCGATAAAACAGATGAAGAGTATAGAGCTTTACTTGAGGACTATAATGATAACGACCCAAACGAAACAATAATAATTTCCGATCAAACAAACTCCTGTAAGCGCAAGTTGTTTGCATTTATAAACATATGGGAACGGCTTATAAAAGGAGAAACGGTTTTAGAGGATGATCCTATTTTTGATCAGTTTTCTGCAAAATGTCCTAAATGTGGTAAAGTCTATGCGGACCAGCAGAGAAAAATCTGCGATGACTGTATAAATAAAAAGGGAACTATTGTAAGATTGCTTGCATATTTCAAAAATTTTAAGGTGCAATTTATCTGTGTTATGATATGTATGCTGGTGTCGTCAGCTATCGCATTGCTTAACCCTATTATAAGTGGTAAGCTTTTATACGACCAAGTTATCACAAAGACTTCATATGATGATAACGGCAATATTATATTGGGCAAATTGCATGAGATTAAATATGTTTATCTCGTTGTAGGATTAATTTTCTTAATGGCAGCGCTTGCTTTATTGATAAGCATAATTCAGAACAGAGCAAACGCCTATATGTCAACACGTGTTACAAAAAATATGAAAGATGATATTTTTAAGGCAATGCAAAAGTTATCCATGTCATATTTTAACTCAAATCCGACAGGTAAGCTAATCAACAGAGTAAATTATGATGCGGTTAAAATAAGAAGCTTTTTTATCGATGGAGTGCCGTATTTCATATTTAATGTACTTAATTTTATCGGTCTTACAATTTTCTTGTTTACAATTAACTGGAAGTTGACGTTAATAGTTTTCATTCCTGTTCCTATTATAGTGTTGATGTTCAAATTTATGCTCCCAAAGCTTTGGAGAATGTTTTCAAGACAGTGGAGATGTTCCTCATCTATGAATGCTATGTTGGGAGATTCACTTAATGGTATTCGTGTTGTCAAAGCGTTTTCCAAAGAAGCAGACGAAAGCGCTCGTTTTTATAAGTATTCCACAAAGTTGTATAATGCAAACCTTAAATCAAATTTGCTTATGCTTACAATTTTTCCTGTTATAGCTTTGCTTATAGGTATGTCGAGCCAGGCAATATGGGGTTTTGGCGGTATTTATGTCATGGGTGGTAAGATGACATATGGTGAATTTACCACTTATCTTGGATATATAGGAATGATTTTTGGCCCACTAAACTTTTTTACTAACTTTACAAACCTTGTAACAGATACAATGAACAGTGCTGTTCGTATGTTTGAAATTCTCGACATGATACCTGAAATTTCAGATTCCAACAATGCTGTTGAATTGCCTGTTATTAAAGGTGAAATAGAATTTGACAAGGTCAATTTTCATTACATACCTAATAGGCCGCTTTTTAAAAGCGTAAGCTTTAAGATAAATGCAGGAGACCATGTTGGACTCGTGGGGCATACAGGTAGCGGAAAGAGTACAATAGCTAATCTTATAACAAGAATGTATGATGTTATAAGCGGTGAAATTAAGATTGACGGTTATAATGTAAAGGACATTAAGATTGACAGTTTACGCAAAAATATTGCGATTGTTTCACAAGAAATATTCCTGTTTAGTGGAACAATAGCGGAAAACATTAAATATGCAAAGTCTGATGCAACAATGCAAGAAATTATTGACGCCGCGCACTCAGCCAACGCACACGATTTTATAATGGATTTGCCCGAAGGGTATCAAACAATGATAGGAAGCGGAAGCCGTTCGCTTTCAGGCGGAGAGCGGCAGCGTATTTCAATTGCAAGAGCTTTGCTACTTAAGCCATCTCTTTTAATTCTTGATGAGGCGACTGCAGCAATGGATACGGAAACCGAAAGGCTTATAAGTGAAGCGATTGAGAAGCTTATCGTTGGAAGAACCACAATAACGATTGCTCACAGACTCTCAACATTAAAGGATTGCAATTATCTTATGGTAATTGAGAATGGCGAAATTGTTGAAAGAGGTACGGCAGAAGCTCTTATTGAGCAAAAGGGTGTATATTATAAACTTTATACATTGCAAAACGAACAGATGAAAAAAGTTATGCAGGGAATATAAGAAAGGATTAATACAGTATGGTTGAAGATAAAGAAATTGATTTGCTTAATGATGATGACATTTTTGCCCGTCGCATATCAGTCAGGCTGACTCCTCAAAATGCTAAATTTACACGTTCGGCAAATGATCTTATTTCTATGGAATTCACAAATTCTAACGGAACTGTTGAATTCTTTGAAAGAGTTGTTCCGCTTCGTGCTTTTCCAATAACGGATCCAGATGAATATATAGCAATAAGGTTGCCCGAAACAAAGAAAAAAGGGAAGGGCTTTGAAATAGGTATGATAAATTCTATATCGGATTTTGATGAAGCCACACAAAAGCTCATTGACGAGGAATTATCACGCAGATATTTCACCCCTGATATTAAGAAGATTTATTCTTTCAAAGAAAAATTCGGATTTTATTATTGTGACGTTGAAACTTCATCGGGCAAAATCAGCTTTGTTATGAATAATCCGACATCGAATATAAGAACACTTGAAGATAATAGGGTGTATATTAGCGATATAGATGGTAACTGTTTTGAAATAACAGACCCTAATAAGCTTGATAAGCTGAGTTTGAAGAAGATTGAAATATATCTTTAATTTCCACTGCTACTTGATGGACAAGGAGGTTTTTAATGAAGCTAATGTTTGAAATGCCCGCAGAGGACGAATTAAAGTTTTCTGATTCGGTTGGCAAGGACGAAAAGAGAATGTACTGTGTTCCATATAACTTTGAGGATGACAAACAAGTTAACGGATACATATGTATTACGGATAAATATATATACAAATTGCTCGAAGGAGAGTTGCTCGCTAAGTACAAGCTTTCGGAGATGAATGATTTTATTGCCGAAAGTCTTTATGGTAGTTGTGGCTTTTACGCTAAAATTAACGGTGAAAGTATTTTGATATGTCGATTTATTTCAGGTAGAAATTTACCGAGATATTCTGTTATAGTAACAGCTTGTGAAATGCTTGCAAAGGGAGAAGGAAAAGAAGCGCTAACTAGCAATGAACCTGAGCGTTTTTGCCCAAAATGTGGAAGACCTTTTGTTGTTCACACTAAAATTTGCCCTTTTTGTCAGAGCAAAAAAGATGTTTATAAAAAGCTTTGGGCGATGACAAAGGGATTGCGTCTTATGATGTTATTCCCATTGATTGCGGCTATAATCTCGATAATTTTTAGGTTTATAATCCCTTACATTCAGCGTATTGCAATAGATAATTACATTATTCCAGCAACAGGAATTCAGTCAGGAACTTTTAAGGGATTTATACTTATAGTTGTTGCTATTATTACTCTCGATATTGTTCATCGTACTATAAGTGTAATACAGGGAAGAATGGCGGCTGTTTCAGGAAACCGCTTTGTCCGTATGCTTAGAGCACTTTTGTTTGAAAAGATACAGATGCTTTCTATGTCATCAATACAGAAAAAGTCAACAGGCGATCTTATGGGGAGAATAAACCAAGATGTTGCAGTTGTACAAAGTTTTATAACATCGCAGATGCCCTCATATGTTGCAATGTTCTTTTCGTTTATATTAGCTCTTTCATTGCTGATATATCTTAATCCATTGATGTGCCTGTTTGTATTTATTCCATTGCCCCTTGCTATATTTTGTATATTGAAATTTAAAAACATTATGCAGAGAAGAAATATTAGAGCATGGATTTTAGGGCAGAGAACCAATAGAAATCTTCAGGATGTGCTTAACGGAATTAGAGTTGTTAAAGCATATGGAAATGAAGAGGATGCTGTTGAAAAATTTGTGACATGTACAAAAAATCAGGCAAAGCAGGACGAATCAAACGCTAAAACTTTTGATACATTTTTTCCGATAATAGGTTTTATAATACATCTTGGTAAGTATTTTATTATTATGTATGGTAATATTTTGTTGTTCGGCGGTAGAATGCTTGTTGGTGAACTTAGTCAGTTTAACAGTTATGCAAATATTATTTATGAGCCTTTATTGCAGATCACTTCGATACCGAGAAATATTTCTAACTTTTTGACATCACTAGGTAAAGTGCTTGAAATTCTTGAGGAAGAGCCAGACGTGGCAGATTGCGCTATGCCTATTAACCAGAAAATTGTCGGGAATATTAGTATTAATCATGTGACTTTCGGATATGATTCATATAATCCCGTTTTAAAAGATATCTCTCTAAATATAAAGCAGGGAGAAATGATAGGACTTGTTGGACATTCTGGTTGCGGAAAAACCACACTTATAAATTTACTTATGCGCCTTTATGATGCAACCGAGGGTGAAATATTGGTTGATGGTATTAATATCAAGGATTTTGCTCAGAATTCATTGCGTTCACAGATTGGTGTAGTTTTGCAGGAAACGCATTTGTTCTCAGGATCTATTAGAGACAATATTAAATACAGTAGCCCTCATGCTACAAATGCTGAAGTGATTAATGCGGCAAGAGAGGCAAACGCACATGACTTTATTATAGGGTTGCCAGAGGGATATAATACAATGGTGGGCGAAAAGGGTTATTCTTTATCTGGCGGAGAGCGCCAAAGAATAGCGATAGCGCGTGCATTGATTCATAATCCTAAAATTCTTATTCTTGATGAAGCGACTGCCGCTCTTGACACGGAAACCGAAAAGCTTATACAGGACGCAATAAATAAGGTTACAGCGGGCAGAACTACCTTTGCTATAGCACATAGACTATCAACACTTAGAAATGCTGATAAACTTATTGTGCTTGACCATGGAGAGCTTGCTGAATTCGGTACACACAGAGAATTGCTTGACCGAAAGGGAATATACTATAAACTTGTAATGGCTCAGAAAAGAGCGGAATTAGCTAAACAGAATGCTGTTTAATTGAAAGGTTATTCGGGTATCCCAATGATATTCAAACGTTCATCAGAAGTTAATATGACCGAAGGCCCACTGTTCTTTAAAATAGTGTTGTTTACAGTACCGCTTATGTTATCGGGTATTTTGCAATTGCTATATGGAACGGCGGATATGATTGTCGTCGGTCAGTTTGTAGGTGACAACGCACTTGCGGCAATCGGTGCAACAGGTGCTTTGACAAGCCTTATTGTTGGACTTTTTTTAGGATTATCGACAGGAACAAGTGTAGCTGTTGCTCATGCAATAGGCGCACGCGAGGATAACGATGTTAAGGAAATAGTGTCCACATCATTGATTATTGCTGTTGTGGGAGGAATTATCATTGGATTTGTGGGTGTGTTCTGTTCCGAATATTTTTTAGCATTAATGCAAACTCCACCTGAGGTTATAAAATTGTCTGCTATGTATATGCGGATAATTTTTATCGGAATGCCAGCCCAGCTTTTGTATAATTACGCAAGTGCGGTGTTAAGGGCAAAAGGCGATACAACCCATCCTCTTATGTTTCTCGCGATTGCAGGAGTAATCAACATAATATTGAACTTACTTCTCGTTATCGTTTTTCATCTTGGAGTTGCAGGTGTTGCTGTTGCAACGATTGCCTCACAGGTGGTATCATCAATTTTATGTGTTCTTAACATTGTTAAAACAGAGGATTGCTGTCAGATAAAAATTCGCGAGATACGGATATATAAAGAAAAGCTCTATAAAATTCTTAAAATTGGATTACCTGCTGGAATTCAAGGTTCGCTTTTCTCGTTTTCCAACGTAATTATTCAGTCCTCAATAAATTCCTTCGGAGCAGCTGCAATGGCGGGAAATGCAGCAGGATCAAATATTGATGGTTATATTTATACTTCAATGAATTCACTTTATCATGCTTCCTTAACATTTGTTGGACAAAATGTGGGAGCAAAAAAGCTGGATAGAACTTTGCTCGTGGCAAAAAATTGTTTTACGATTGTAGCAATTACAGGTTTATCATTCGGATTATTAGCTTTTATTTTTAAAGAGCCTTTACTTTCTGTATTTATAAAAAACAACCCAGAAGCTATTGAATATGGCATAATGCGATTGTCTATTGTGGCGACATTATATGTTTTTTGTGGTCTTATGGAAGTAAGTTGTGGTATGCTTAGAGGTATAGGGGCATCGATGACCTCTATGTTTATATCATTGGGTGGTGCTTGTATTTTCCGTATAGTTTGGATTTATACGATTTTTGCGGAATTTCCTTCTATGAAGATATTGTATCTCTCATATCCAGTTTCATGGGCTCTGACTTCAAGTTTGGAATTTATCGCATTTTTGATAATACTGAAGAAATTGCGAAAACGGCTTGAATCACAGCAACTTTTGTCTTAAATTTTTTATCGGGTTTTGTTGTGTGACAGGAATATCAATGCTTTGTGGTGTCTGCTTTATAAGCATCCCACATTGCAAACTGTGATAATTGGTTGTAATTGCAACTAGCAAAAGCAATAAAAAGCAGCAAATTGTAAAATGAACTTGCAATAGTTAAAAAGATATCCATAATGACAATTCTGCATTAGAATAAGTCTACTACAATAATTCTAGAAGGATCATTACTATGGGGAATTAAGGTCAACATTTAACAAACAACTAACGTAATAATAGAGTAAACGGCGTACTATAAAGCACGCCGTTTATTGTATATGATGCAGCAATCATGGGGTCGCTCCTTAGCGTTACCCTAATAATGCTGTATATTTAGTATTAATATTAAGATGTGGCAATCTATTAATTCATCAATACTTTAAAGACTTTCTCGCTGGCTTGAATCTTCCCGTTGAGTTATGTCCCGTTGAGTTATGTCCCGTTGAGTTATGACCCTTTGCGTTTGAATCTGCAGACCTGCGACTATTATTAACTTTTGCTCGTATTGTTGTATCTACCGAGGGATACTTAAGATT
>Ga0172378_10007318_pt1 | contig 10277 bp, 10 predicted proteins | sample GrowelOW332metaG_FD_119755 | JGI IMG/M metagenome (GOLD analysis project Ga0172378, IMG submission 119755) | Groundwater microbial communities from an aquifer near a municipal landfill in Southern Ontario, Canada - Pumphouse #3_1 metaG | ecosystem: Environmental > Aquatic > Deep subsurface >... | reverse complement strand
TAGCCTGCAGTCATGCAGGAGCCACTATATGTAATTCTGAAAAATGTGGAATTAAGCAGCTGATTAAAGGTAATCCTCAAAGCTTCTTTGACTGGTGCGGAATGAATAATAAGCAGGATACTTCTTATTTGAAAAATAAGAAGGGAGAAAACGTTGGATTTGTGGAGGTTGTATCAGATTTAACACCTATAATCAGAGTCAGCAGCTTTACAAAAACTGAGGTTAAGAGGCTGGAAGGAAACTTAAGACTCCTGGCAAAGGGAAATACAAGCTTTGATACTAATGTTAAAGAGGCAGATGAGTATACTGCAGAGGTAAATCAGCAGTTTACTGAAATAAATGAAAGCCTTAAAGAGGTTAAAAATGCTGTTGATGAACTTGCAGCAGATGCTACAATGTTATCAGGAGCAGCAGCTTCCGGTAAATTAAATACAAGAGCAGATGCATCTAAACATTATGGAGACTTCAGGGGAATAGTAGATGGATTAAATGAATTAGTAGAAGCTATGGTTAAGCCTATTCAGGAAGTAACTCATGTTATGGGACAAATGTCAGAAGGTAATCTGAGTGCAGCAGTTACCGGAAGCTATCAGGGGGACTTTGCCGTTCTTTCTAAATCAGTTAACAATACAGCTTCCGCTTTAAATAATGTGGTTGGAGAAATTTCAAGTGTTATTGGGAAAATTTCTGATGGAGATCTTAATATAGAACATGTACAAGAATATAAAGGAGACTTTAACAGCATCTCAATTTCATTAAACACCATAGTAGACTCCTTAAATAATGTACTTGGTGAAATAAGCAGTGCTTCAGAGCAGGTATCTGCAGGCTCTAAGCAGGTATCTGATTCAAGCCAGGCCTTATCACAGGGCTCCACAGAACAGGCCAGTTCCATAGAAGAAGTAACTGCTGCAATAACAGAAATTGCAACCCAGATTAAGGGAAGCGCAAATAACGCAAACAGTGCTAATGAACTGGCATCATCTGCAAAGGAAAATGCAGTTGTTGGAAAGACACAGATGGAAACTATGCTTAAAGCTATGGGAGAGATAAATACTTCTTCTGCAAACATTTCCAAGATTATTAAGGTAATTGATGAAATAGCCTTCCAGACAAATATACTGGCACTAAATGCTGCAGTAGAAGCTGCAAGAGCAGGACAATATGGTAAGGGCTTTGCAGTAGTTGCTGAGGAAGTAAGAAACTTAGCTGCAAGGAGTGCCCAGGCTGCTAAAGAAACCACGGTTATGATTGAAGAATCAATAAAGAAAGCAGGAGAGGGAGAGAAAATAGCAGAGGAAACTTCAGCGGCATTAAATAAAATAGTAGACAATATTGCTAAAGTTGCAGATATTGTTGGAGATATAGCAGAGGCTTCAAATGAACAGGCAACAGGAGTTGCTCAGATAAATCAGGCAGTAGAAGAAATATCAAAGGTTACACAGACAAATACAGCTACAGCAGAGGAAAGTGCCGCGGCTTCTGAAGAATTATGGAGCCAGGCAGTACTCTTAAAAGACAGAGTGGGCAAATTTAAATTAAAGAAGAAAGAAAGTTTTAAAAACAATAGCTTAGATATTGATGATAAGACTATGAAACTTATAAAAAGCCTGATTAATAAAGAAAATGCAAAAGGAAATAAAGCAAAAACTGAAACTGAATCTGCTATTTCTCCTAAAGTAAAAATAGAACTGGACGATAATGAGTTTGGGAAGTATTAATTGGTGTAATAAATGATTAAACTTAATGATAATGAATTTAATGATATAGTATATTACGTAAAATCAAATTATGGAGTAAACCTGTCTCAAAAAAGAATGCTGATAGAAGGCAGGATGCAGTCAGTTTTAACTGGGAAAAACTTTAATAGTTTTTCCCAGTACTATGATTTTTTGATCAAGGATAAGACTGGACAAGTTGTAGAACAGATGATTAATAAGCTTACTACAAATTATACTTTCTTTATGAGAGAAGCTGATCATTTTGAATTCTTTAAAAAAGAAGTTTTGCCGTATTTAGAGATAAACAAAAGCAGCGGAAAAGATTTTAGAATATGGAGTGCGGGATGTTCTTCAGGGGAAGAGCCTTATACCCTGACCATGGTTATAGATGACTATTTTAATGGACTTAAGGGAAACAGGGATACAAAAATATTGGCAACAGATATATCGACTAATGTTTTAAATAAAGCAAAGCTGGGAATATATGAAAATGAACAGCTTACCGGACTGAATAAATTGTACATTACTAAATATTTTAAAAAAATTGACGATAATAAAAATGAAGTAGTTGATAAGATTAAAAATGAAGTAATATTCAGGAAATTTAATCTCATGCAGGAAGCTTTTCCTTTTAAAAAGAAATTTCATGTTATATTTTGCAGGAATGTTATGATATACTTTGATTTAGAGACAAAAAAAAAGCTGATTGATAAGTTCTATGACTCCTTAGAATATGGCGGATATTTATTCATTGGTCATTCCGAATCTATAAACTATAGAGATTATAATTTTAAGTATGTAATGCCATCAGTATATAGGAAATAAGAAGAGGTGGGATAATATGAGGATATACCATAATACAGCTTCTATGAACATATTAAAGCAATATAACAGGGTACTTAAAAAGCAGGAAAAGTCCCTTTCTGAAATATCCAGCGGCATAAAAATAAAATCTGCCAAGGATGGTCCAAACCAGTTGTCTAAGGGAGAAAAAATAAACATGAGAATCAGGGGAACCCAGATGGCAGAGAGGAATATGCAGGATGGAATGAGTATGCTGCAGACAGCAGAAGGGGGACTTAGCAATATTACTGATATGCTTCAAAGGACAAAAGAACTGCTGGTAAGCCGGGGAAATGGTAGTCTTTCTGCTGATGATAAAAAAATAGTAGATAATGAAATCAAAAGTATCACAGAAGGAATATACTCTATAGCAGATAATACGGAATTTAACGGAGTTAAGCTTCTTTCAGGAAATGACCCGGAGACAAATATTATTATGGCATCAGGAAGTGAGGCACAGGAATATATAAAAATTCCATTAAGTAATATAGGTAAAACTGGAAACATGAATTTAGACAGTCTATATGATGAGGGATTAGACTTAGATGAAAAATTGAATCTGGCAGATACTGCAATGAATAATTTAATCTCAATTCGGAGTACTTATGGAGCATTAGAAAGCAGGTTTGAAGGAACCTATGACAGACTTAGTGATATAGATCAATCACTTCAGGGAGCAGAAAGTGATTTAATGGATTCTGATATTGCTGAAGAGACAGCTGAATTTTCAAAATATCAAATTTTAGCAGAAGCATCTAATGCACTGATGGTTCAAACAAACAGGATGCCATCGGAGATATTAAAAATTTTAGATAGATAAAGTATAGGAAATTGTTATTTTATATAATAATTTCCTATTTTTTTTGATATAATGTATGACATAATAAAATTTTAATCGACATTTTATTAAAAGAAATTTAAACGGCAGTACGTAGAAATTAAAGTATAAATAGTAATATAATGTAATTAAATAAAATAAATTAAAATAAAATCAATATTTAACTTGAATTTTAATACAATTTATAATATTATAAAAATTAGTAATAGATGTTACAGAATATTAAAAAAAATTAAATAATATAAATTGCTTAATTAGGAGGTAATATGGACGTTTACAATCTTACCAAAAAAGCCCTGGACATATCTTCCTTAAGAGGAAAAGTAATAGCAAACAATATAGCAAATGTCAACACAAAAGGATATAAAAGGTATTATGTTAATTTTAAGGATAATCTTGAAAATGAAGCTAATAAAATTCAGGTAAAGCAGGATACGTCTACCAGTATGAATGAAGATGGAAATAATGTGGATATTGACAGTGAAATGGTAGACGAGTCAGCAAATACTTTAATGTATAACGCTCTTGTAAGTGATATAAGTACCAGGCTTTCTGTTCAGAGCTACGTTATTAACGGAGGAAAGTGATAATTATGTTTAGTGCATTTAAATCTTTAAGAATAAGCAGCAGCGGATTGTCTGCTGAAAGGCTTAGAATGGATACAATATCCTCAAACATTGCCAATGCCAATACCACAAGAGGAGAAAATGGAGAGCCTTACAGAAGAAAAGTGGCTGTTTTTCAGGAAAACTTAGATCAGGCATCAAATAATGGGAATAAACTTCTTGGAGTTAAAGCTGTCGGAATAGAAGAAGATACATCCCCCTTTCAAAAGGAATATGATCCAACAAATCCGGATGCAGATAAAGATGGATACGTATCTATGCCTAATGTAAATGTATTAAATGAAATGGCAGACCTTATTACTGCAACAAGGGCATATGAGGCAAATGTAACTGCCATGAATTCTGAAAAAAGTATGTTTTTGAAAGCTTTAGAGATTGGAAGGTAATATATATGGAAATAAATAGAGTTAATTCGAAATTTATGGATTTATTAGACACTAGCAATGAAAAAAGTAATGATAATGGGATAGAAAGTTTTAAGACTCTTTTAAATGATAAGCTAAATGAGGTAAATCAGCTGCAGGAAGATTCGGAAAATGCTACTGAAGATTTTATAAATGGTAAGGATATAGATATTCATCAGGTTATGCTTTCAGCTGCGGAAGCTAAAATATCTATTGAAACGGCAGTCCAAATTAGAAATAAAATAGTTGAAGCATATCAACAGATTAACAGTATGCAGTTATAATAGGGGGAATTCACCTTGAATTTTGCTGGGTTTTTTAAGAGTGCAAAAGATAAATGGAAGGGCTATACCAAAAGCAGGAGGATAGCTCTGATTCTGCTTTTTGCAGCAGCAGTAATTGGGCTATCCTATTTATTTATTAATATGACAACTACCAAATATGGACTTCTCTTTTCAAATATGAATACAAATGATGCAAATACTATAGTTCAAAAATTAAAAGATGAGAATATCCCAACAAAGGTATCGGGAAACAGCATATATGTGCCTAAGGATCAGGTGGACCAGCTTAGAATGGAGATGCTTTCATCAGTTACATCTAATGGAGGAACAAATGGATTTGAACTATTTGATTCAAGTAAATTTGGGATAACAGATGCTGAGATGAAGATTAACTATCAGAGAGCCTTAGAAGGAGAGCTGGAGAGAACTATAAAAAGCTTCACTCAGGTTGAAGGAGCAAGGGTTCATCTGGTTTTGCCCGATGACAGTACTTTTGTTAAAGATACAGAAGATTCCACCGCATCTGTAACTCTTAGCTTAAAATCCGGTGCTGAACTATCACAGAATCAGGTTAAGTCAATAGTTGCACTTTTATGCGGCAGTGTTAAGAATCTGAAAAAAGAAAATGTGCAGGTAATGGATAATAAAATGAATCTGCTTACAGATAATTTAGCTGATAATTCAGATGCCGGTACAAGTCAAAAAAATCAGACAGTTAAGACAACCTTTGAGAACAAACTGGAAGATAGCATAAAGTCTATGCTGGAGGCAGTATACGGTAAGGACAAGGTAAAGGTTAAGATATTTGCAGATCTTAATTTTGATTCTTCAGAAAAGGACATAATAAAATTTGACCCTGAGGGAGTAATAAAAAGCCAGCAAAAGTCTATAAATGGAGACTTGTCAGGTACCGACAGCACTTCATCCTCTCCAGTAGATAATAATATGAATAATACAACAGGAACATCCACTGGGACAAGCAGTACCGGATCTTCCGAGGAAATAACTAATTATGAAATTTCAAAAACAGAAGAAAAAGTTATAAAAGCTCCGGGAGCAATTAATAAGCTAAGTACCTCGGTTGTAATTGATGGAAATATAGATGCAAATACAAAAAACGTTATAAATAATCTGGTTCAGGGTGCTATTGGCTTTGATGCAACAAGGGGAGATACTATTTTTGTAGAAGGCGTAAAATTTAATACTGATGCAAAAGATGCAGCAGCCAAAGACTTACAGGAAATAAACAGTGAGAAAGCTAAAGAGGCTAAGCTTAACCTATACAAAACCTATGGATTTACGGCAGCTTCAGCAGTCTTATTTATTATATTTATTGTAATTTTATTAAAGAAGTTTAAAAAAGGCAGAAATAAAGATATGGAAAGAATTAATCAAATATTTAATGATTCGCTGCCGGAAGCTGAGACAGTAGCGCTAAAGCCAATTGATTTGGAAGTTACTAATGATAATGAACATCTTGAAAATGAAATTAAAAAATATGCCTCAAAAAAGCCGGATCAGGTTATTGACATAGTTAAATCCTGGCTATCTGAAGATGAGAGGTAAAGATATGGTGAAAATTAATAATAAATTATCAGGTGTTCAAAAGGCGGCTATGCTGTTTATAACTTTGGGACCTGAGATATCAGCAGGGATAATAAAAAAGCTGCCGGAAACTGAGATACAGAAAATTACATATGAAATAGCCAATATGACTAAAGTAAATTCTGAGCAGAGAAAAGAAATAATGGATGAATTTATAAATATGAATCAGGCTAGAGACTATATATTAGAAGGCGGAATGGAATATGCAAGAAATCTTTTAAGTAAGGCTTTAGGGGCTGCCCAGGCTAAAGATATTATAGAAAAGGTATCTGAGGCAACTCAGCAGTTTCGGCCTTTTGGACTGGCAAGGAAAGCAGACGGCAGGCAGCTTCTTAATATAATAACAAATGAACACCCTCAGACTATAGCAGTTATTATGTGCTACCTTCAAAAGGAAAAAGCCGGGCAGATTTTATCTGAGCTTCCAACAGAGCTTCAGATAGATGTGGCATATAGAATTGCCAGTATGAGCAATACATCACCGGTTATGATTAAGGAAATAGAAAAGGTTCTAGACACTAAGCTTTCTTCAGTTGTTAGATCTGACGTGGAAGCAGCTGGAGGAATAGATACTCTTGTTAATATTTTAAATCAGGTGGACAGGTCTACAGAAAAAAATATTACTGAAGGTCTTGGCAAGAATAATGCCCAGCTGGCAGAAAAAATTAAAGATTCTATGTTTGTATTTGAAGATATTATTAACCTGGGAGATGCTTCAATTCAAAGGGTTTTAAGAGATGTGGATGCAAAAGAACTTGCCTTAGCACTGAAAGGCTGCTCAGAGGAAGTTTCAGAGACAATATTCAGAAATCAATCAAAGAGAGCTTCAGCTTCCCTGAAAGAAGATATAGAGTTCTTAGGACCTGTAAGGCTGATTGATGTGGAAAAATCACAGCAGAAAATTGTTTCAGTTATAAGAAAGCTGGATGAAACAGGAGAAATTATACTTACAAGAGGAGGCAGCGATGCAATCATTGAGTAATGTTATAAAGAAGACCAATATTGTTAACTTAGGGAACAAAGAGGTAATAACCTTATATCTTAATAATGTAATTGAAAAAGAAATCCAGTCAAAGTTAGAACCTGAGACAGATAACTCTGTTTATCAGAATGCATTAAAAGAAGCAGAGAAAATAATAGAAAATTCTAAACTGGATTCTAAAAAAGCATATAAAGCAGCCTTTGAAAAAGGTTACAAAGAAGGCTTTAAAAAGGGAGCAGAGGATGCAGCTATAGAGGCTGAGAAGAGAAATAAAACAGCAATGGATAAAATAGAAGACTTATATAATAAAGCAGTTTCAGAGTATAACAAATATCTTAGTGAAAAAGAAAATGAAATTAAAAAACTTATAACAAAAATAGTAAAAAATGTTTTGAAAAGGGAATTGGGATTTTCAGACTCCTTAAATGAAGTTATAATTGATGCTCTAAATCAGGAACAGGGCAGCAAGGTAATAGTAAGGTGTAATGAAAAATACTGTAATTCTCTCAGAAACAGAATAGATAATTGGAAAAGAGAAACCGGCAGCAATTTAGATGTATTTATAATAGATGATATTACAATAAATGATAATTCAGCAGTTCTTGTAAAAGATGAGGGAAGAGCTATCTTAGATATGGACAGGGTTATGGATAATGTTGGAAAAATTATTTTGGGAGAGTCCTAGAATGATAAATATTGATTTCCAAAAAGTAGAAAAAGATATAGAAAATTTTAATATTTGGAAATATGAAGGAATTGTAAGTCAGGTTATAGGTATAACCATTGAAGCTGAAGGAATCAAGTCTTTTGTAGGAGAGGTTTGCTTTATATATAACAATATGAACGTTCCGGTACCCGCGGAAACTGTTGGATTTAAGGACAAAAAGATAATTTTAATGGTTTTAGGTGAACTGACAGGAATATCACCAGGCTGCAAGGTGATTCAAACAGGGAAATGTCACAACATAAAATGCTCATTTGATTTATGTGGGAAAGTACTTGATGGTCTGGGAAATCCTATAGGAGAAGAAAAAATTGAAGATGGCACCGTTTATTCTATAGACAGGCAGCCCCCATCCCCCCTTAAAAGAAGAAGAATAAAATCAGTGCTTCCTACCGGAGTAAGAGCAATAGATGGATTTTTAACCTGTGGTGAAGGACAAAGGGTTGGTATATTTGCAGGAAGCGGAGTAGGTAAAAGTACACTACTTGGAATGATTGCCAGGTATTCAGAAGCTGATGTTAATGTTATTGCACTTATTGGAGAAAGAGGAAGAGAGGTTCTTGACTTTATTGAGAAGGACCTGGGGGCCGACGGACTTAAAAAGTCAGTAATTGTCTGTGCAACCTCAGACAAGCCTGCTTTAGTCAGGCTAAAGGGAGCATTTACTGCAACTGCAGTAGCTGAGTATTTTAGAGATCAGGGCAAAAAGGTAATACTTATGATGGACTCTGTAACCAGATTTGCTATGGCCCAAAGAGAGATTGGTCTGGCTATAGGCGAACCGCCTGCTACAAAAGGCTATACTCCATCAGTCTTTGCAATGCTTCCTAAGCTTATGGAAAGAACAGGAATGTCAGATAAGGGATCTATAACTGCTTTTTATACTGTACTTGTAGACGGCGATGATTTTAATGAGCCAATTGCAGATGCAGCAAGAAGCATTTTAGATGGTCATATTGTCCTCTCAAGAGACTTAGCTGCAAAAAATCATTATCCTGCTATAGATGTTTTAAACAGCATAAGCAGGCTAATGTCAGAAATTACAGATAAAAATCATAAAAGTGCAGCATCTAAAGCCAGAGATTTATTATCAGTTTATAAAGAATCCGAGGATTTGATAAATATAGGAGCTTATGTTAAAGGAAGCAGCAGTAAAATAGATGAAGCAATAAAATATCAGGACAGTATTGAGGAATATCTTAAACAAGAGGTTGAAGATAACAGTGAATTTAAAGACAGCTTAGAAAAACTTAAAGGTATATTTAGCATATCTTAATAAAATTGTATAATTCCATAATTATGGGAGGAAACATGAAAAAGTATAAGTTTAATCTTCAAAAGCTTTTAGATATCAGAGCAGAGCAGGAAGAAGACAGCAAAATAAAATTTAAAGAAGCTAAGGTAGAAAAGGAAAAAGTCCAGGATAAACTGGAATGGCTAAATCATGAGTACCATAAATATGCTGAAAAAACGCACATGGGAACAATAATTGATAAAAAGCTAACCTGGTTTTATTTAGAAGGAATGTCTAAAAATATTCAAAATACTAATCAGGAGCTTATTTATAAAGATAAAATATTATCGGAAAGGAGGGCAGATTTAAAAGAAAAAAAAATTAAAAGCAAGACAGTAGAGATATTAAAGCAAAAGGATTACCAAAGATTTATTAAAACTCTAAAGCAGCAGGAGCAAAAAGAAAATGACGAATTTGCAATAAGCGGCTTTGTAAGGAGGATACAGGGAGGTGAATAAATGAATGTTGGAGAGGTAATAAATATTCCTACTGATAAAACTATTGGGAAAAGCAGCTCAAATGGGAAAAGTATAAGTATTGTTGATTTCAAAAAGCTTGTTTCAGGTTTATTTTCCAGTAAAAAAGATAAGTCTGATAAGGGAGTAAATAGTGATATATTAAGTCTTCTTATAAGTCAATATTCTTCCGGGAATCTCTCAGAAAAAGGGATGAATCCTAATGAAATCAACACACTGGATACTGATAAAACTGATATTTCAAGTATTATTTCTAAACTTAACTTAGATGATATAAAATCCTTGTTAAGTGAAAACCAGATCACATTTGATAATATCACTTCAGCTGGCGGAGATGACATAAAATCCTTATTAAGTAAAAACCAAATGACATTTGAAGATATTGCTTCAGCTAAGGTGGATAATATAGAATCACTTTTAAATGAAAGCCTTAATATTTCTGAAAATGAAGTTAAGACTATGTCAGCTGGGGATTTTAAG
>Ga0172378_10007317_pt1 | contig 10277 bp, 7 predicted proteins | sample GrowelOW332metaG_FD_119755 | JGI IMG/M metagenome (GOLD analysis project Ga0172378, IMG submission 119755) | Groundwater microbial communities from an aquifer near a municipal landfill in Southern Ontario, Canada - Pumphouse #3_1 metaG | ecosystem: Environmental > Aquatic > Deep subsurface >... | reverse complement strand
TGGTCAAGTTAATGACAACATTGTGATTAACACGCAGATTAGTTTCTTAGCCGACCCATATGCCCTTCAGAATTTTCATTTAATTAAATATGCCCAATACCTAGGTACAAATTGGAAAGTCACGTCAGTTACTGACCAGAGACCTAGATTGGTGTTGACACTAGGGGGTGTGTATAATGACTAGCAGGCTCAATCTGCATGAGGAGCTCGTAGCTATCCTCGGATCATCAAATGTATACTATCAACCCCCTGAGTCAACAAAAATGAAATACCCAGCAATAGTATATTCTAGGTCTGATATAGACAATAGATTTGCTAATAACGAAGTATATCATCAGTCTCATGTGTACAGGGTAACTATCATAGATGAAGATCCAGATAGTGAGATTGTACAAAAAATGTCTAAATTCAAAACTGCAAAGTTTGAGAGACACTTCACAACTAATGGATTAAATCACGATATATTTGCGATTTTCTATTAGACTTTAAATACAATAAATTTATAAGGAGAATAAAACTATGGCAAAACTTGTTTGGGATCAATCCGGTTCAAGAGTTTATGAAACGGGCGTTTCTAAGGGTGTTCTATACCCAATGTCCATCACACCAGGCACATACGCTAAGGGTGTTGTATGGAATGGTCTAAGTTCAGTTAGCGAAAGTCCTACTGGCGCAGAACCATCACCAATTTATGCCGACAACATTAAGTATCTTAATCTATTGTCAGCAGAAGAATTTGAAGCTTCAATTGAGGCGTTCACTTATCCAGCAGAATTTGCAGCTTGCGATGGCTCAGCCGAAGTAGAAACAGGTATGTTTGTAAGTCAACAACCTCGTACACAATTCGCATTATGCTATCAAACTAAGATCGGTAATGATCTAAATCCAGATGCGGGTTTCAAACTTCATATCATTTATGGAGCATTAGCATCACCAACTGAAAGAGCTTATGAAACAGTCAACGACAGCCCAGAAGCTATGACTTTCTCATGGGAACTAACAACTACTCCAGTCGAAGTAACTGGTTATAAACCAGCTGCTCATGTTGTAATCGACTCAACAAAAGCAGATTCTACTAATCTAGCAACTCTTCTTGATGCCCTTTATGGAACAGCAGAGGACGACCCAGAAATTCTTTTACCGGATGCAATTGCAGCAATCTTAGCAACAGTACCACCATCTGGAGAATAAGAATAAGAGTAAACTTTTATAATTAAAAACTAATCATATATGAAGGGGTGTTCTGGAAATTCCGAGCACCCTTTTATTTTTATTAAATTTTCTAAACTAAAGGAGAACAGGAAAAATGTTAAAAAAGACTATTACGTATGTAGATTACAATGATGTAGAAAGAAAAGAAGACTTCTACTTCAACTTATCGAAGGCAGAACTTGCCGAAATGGAATTAAGTACAACAGGTGGATTATCCACATTAATTAAAAAAGTTGTAGAAACGACTGACACGCCAGCCTTAATTAAATTATTTAAAGATTTAATTTTACGTGCTTATGGTGAAAAGAGTGCTGACGGTAAACGATTCATTAAATCGCCAGAATTAAGCGAAGGTTTCGCTCAAACAGAAGCATACTCTGTATTATTTATGGAGTTAGCAGCTAATTCTGATGCAGCAGCCGCATTTGTTAATGGCATTGTTCCACCAGAAGCCAAAAAGAACTAACTAAAAATTGAAAGTGAGGAAACTAGGAATGCTTCAAATAACTATCCCTGAAGTTGAGCTTTGGGACGAAAGTAAAAAAGAGTTTGCCCGTACAAAAAGTCAAACCTTGTCATTGGAGCATTCCTTGGTTTCTATTTCTAAGTGGGAAGCAAAATGGCATAAACCATTCATTAGTAAGGAATCAAAAACTAATGAAGAAACAATAGATTATATACGTTGTATGACTATAACACAAAATGTAGATCAAGATGCATACAACTATCTTACGCAAGAAAATCTTAAAGAAATTAATAAGTATATTGATGATCCAATGACAGCAACTTGGTTTAATGAGAGAAAAGATGTACCAAAACCTCCTAATCGAGAGCAGATTACAAGTGAACTAATCTATTATTGGATGATAGCATTGGAAATACCAATTGATTGTCAACGTTGGCATCTAAACAGATTGTTCACATTAATAAGAATTTGTAATTTAAAGAATAAACCAGCTAAAAAACAAAGTAAACGGGAGACTCTTTCTAATAATGCTGCATTAAATGCCGCTAGAAGAAGACAACTAGGAACTTCTGGTTAGGCTTAGTTTGGAGGACCTATGATTACAATAAAACAAAAGGGTGATTTTAAAAAACTTGATAAGTATTTTACAAAGTCACTAAAAATTTCTAAATTTGAAAATATTAATAGTGTCGCTAATAAATGTATTGAACGATTAAAAGCGGCAACGCCTAAAGACTCAGGCTTAACTGCCGATTCTTGGAAGTATGTAATAATTAAACGAAAAGGTTCACATGTTTTACAATTTTACAATACCAATAATCAAAATGGAGTTAATGTTGCCCTATTGTTAGAATACGGACACGCAACTAGAGATGGGGCCTGGGTATCAGGTTCAAACTATATAGAGCCGGTCGTTCGTGACACTTATTTAAGTATAATAAATAACACATGGAAGGAGATGACGGACTTATGAGTAGTTTAGTAGACGAAAGAGTAGTCGAGATGGGTTTTGATAACAAGAGCTTTGAAACAAATGTTAAAACCAGTATGTCGACAATTGACAAATTAAAATCAAGCCTGAATTTCTCAGGTATTTCTTCATCGATGAACAAAACTTTAGGTTCTGTCGATACTTCCGTGCTATCATCAGCCATGTCAAGGGTGGGTGTTAGTTTTTCATCTATGGAAATAGTTGCCATCACTGCAATCTCAAATATTGTAAATAAAATTGTTGACATGGGTGTGAAGATGGTGTCGGCCTTAAGTGTTGATAACATTGCAGCTGGTTGGGGTAAATTTCAAGAGATGGCTATCTCAGAAGCAACCTTATTGGCTCAAGGGCATGCAGTTGATGTAGTATCACAATCTGTTCAAAACCTGTTATTCTTCTCAGATGAAACCTCATATTCATTTACGGATATGATGAGTAATATGTCCAAGTTTACAGCGGCCGGTGTTGAACTCGAAGTTGCTGAAAACGCAATGATGGGTATCGCAAACTGGGCTGCGTTAAGTGGACAGAATGCTAGTGTTGCAAGTAGAGCAATGTATCAATTATCTCAAGCAATGGGTTCTGGGACCATCAGATTGATGGACTGGAAGTCTATTGAAATGGCTAATATGGCCACGGCAGAATTTAAAGACATGGTTCTTGAAACGGCAGTAGCTGCTGGTGAATTAGAAAAATCAATGTCGATAGATGGTATTGAAACGTTCTTAACAAAGACCGGTAAAACATTTACGGCATCACAGTTTAGAGAGAATCTGGATGAAGGATTTTTCACCGCTGATGTATTAACAGATACCTTAGCTCATTATGCGGCCGCTGTTGAAAAAGTTCAAGAAATAATGGATAATGACAGTAGTATAAGAACCGCTTCAAAAGCCATTAAAGTGTATGAGAAACAAGTTAAAGATTTAAAAGATTCTTATGGTGATTTAATTCCGGAAGAAGAAGCTCAAAAAATTGAGATGATGGAGTTTAGCATAAAAGCATTTAAAGCAGCTCAGGAAGCAAGAACGTTCACTGATGCTATAAATGCAACCAAAGATGCAGTCGCTACCGGCTGGTTAAGAATGTTTTCAAACATATTTGGCCAGGTTGAAGAAGCAAAAGTGCTATGGACAGACTTAGCAGGTAGTTTATATGATGTGTTTATGGATGGCATGTGGACCAAAATAGATATTCTTGGTATATGGGCCGAAAATGGTGGTCGTAGTGATTTGTTTGCAAATACAGAAGAAAATACTGGCGCTTTCTGGAATCTTTTTAATGCCATAGTTGCTATAAAAGATCTTATTGGTGGGGCATGGGATGAAGTATTCGGTTTGTCTGATTTAGAAGACTACGATGAACGAATTTCTGATGTGGCGTCCAAACTTAAAACATTTACCGCAAATTTAAAAGAATGGACTTCTGGTTTATTTCTATCAAGTGAAGCTAGCGAAAGACTAACTAATGTATTAACTGGCGCATTTTCAATAGTTAAATTATTAGGTAAAGCTGTAGCTGGATTATGGACGGGTATACAACCATTGGTAGTAGTTCTTAAATCTTTGGTTTGGGAGATATTTGGTGGCTTGAGTATTGCCGGTGAAGGTATCACTAATTTTACAGAAAATACATTGATATTTGAGATAGCTGGTCAAAAAATAGCGTCTGTACTAACAACAATTATTGATGCGGTTAAGTCTCTAAATATTTTAGAGAATGCTAAAAATCTTATTAATGAATTTATTGATGCATTTAAGGAAAAACCAGAGCTATCATTTATAGACGATGACGGTTTATTATATTTTAAAAAGTTTGGTGCGCTCGCGATGGTCATGCCTAACAGGTTTCAAGGTTTTGCTGACTCCGTTAAAAGTTTTGGACAAACAATAAAAAACGTTGTTAGTGGTATTTCAGATTTCTTATCAGAACTAATCGTAAAATTTAAAGAATTAAATGTTCTCGACCATGTCAAAAGAATAGTAGCAAGCGTAACTGAGGCTTTCAAAGTATACATGGCTACTATAGTATTCTTTATTTCAGTATTAAAATCTATGGATATTATAGAAAAAGTAAAAGGGTTTTTCCAAGGATTATTCAACGTATTCAAGTCAAATGGTGGAACTACTGAAAACTATATTCGTATATTCAATGGTTTAAAAGCTGCATTTGAAATAGTCTTAAGGGCTCTATCTGCGCTATTTATGTTTATAACAACATATGTAATACCGACAATAATTTCGTTAATACCTCATATTATGAGATTTGGCGCTATATTTGCAGGGGTATTTGTTAAGGTGCTAGCTTGGATTGGCGATGCTATCGTTAAGTTCAATGAATTTACAAAGACAAATGATACATTCGCACGAGTTATGCATAGCGTTACATCTGTAGTATCAACAGCATTCAATATTATTAAAAATGTATTTTCGGGATTCGGAACAGTTGATACGGGTGGTATAACCACATTATCGACTGACACAACAACTAAGTTTGGGCCATTGATGTCTTTCTTCGAAGGTCTTGGTAAACTATTAATAGGTTTATGGGATGTTCTAAAAGCAGTTGCTCCTGTAATTGGGCAACTTCTTGGATATTTAGGCAATCTATTAGGATTTATAGGTGAAAAACTATCCGCTATTTTCTCTAGTGGTGGGGATTCACTATTTACTTTAAATTCTCTTATGGATGTTGCTTTCTGGGCGGCCATAGGTATTGCTTTATATAAGATGGTAGATGTATTCTATACAATTCAAGAAGCATTCGGTGATATTGTTGGCGGATTTGCAGACGTAATTGACTCAAAAGCAATGATGCAGTATTCGGAAGCAATTAAATCACTATCTATTGGTATTTTGGTATTGGTTGGGGCATTAGTTTTATTAGCATCAATTGAACCCGACAGACTTGCTAGTTCAATAGCGGCATTAGCTATATTGATTGGGCTAATGATGGGAATGTTCAAAGTAATGCAAGGAATGTATACAGTCTCTAAAGGATTAGGGATCAAATCTTATATTGCAGCGCAATCCATGGATGTTGCTGCAAGAGCAATGTTAATGATGGCTATAGCAATTGGATTATTAGCACTATCTGTTAAATTATTAGCAACAATGGATCAAGAACAGATGGTAAACGGATTATTAGGCTTAACATTGATCATGGCTGTTCTATTAGGAGCATCTGCAATCATTGGTAAGAATCAAAAGTTATTCGATAAAGGTGCAAAAGGTCTAATCAAGATGGCCCTTGCAGTACTAATCTTGTCTATTCCATTGAAAAAAATAGGAGAAATGGGCGCAGATGAGCTAAAACAAGGCCTTATTGGTATTTCTGCTTTAGTAGGTCTTACTATGTTGTTTGCGGCCATATCAGGAAGTGTTAAACGTTCAATTCGCACAGCGGCAGGCATGATGATATTTGCAACTGCATTATTGATGGCCACAATACCACTTATGATTATTGGTAGAATGAGCTGGGATCAATTAGCTGTAGGTATTGCCGGTATATTAGGTATCGCTGGTGTAATGGTACTATTAGGCACAATGAGTAAGTATATGAAGAGTACAATTATAGCAGCTGCTGGTATGGTGGTCGCTGGCTTTGCTCTAATTCAATTTGCAACTGCTATGGCTATCCTAGGAAGTTTAAGTTGGGAAAGTCTATTAAAATCCGGTCTTGCATTATTAGCATTGGCTGGTATTGTGGTAGCAATTAGTAAATTTGTAAAAGGTAAACTATTATTAACAATGGCTGGATTTGGTCTAGCTTTAATAGCACTAAGTGCTGGTTTAGTAGCATTTGGTATAGCAATGAAGGTTTTAGGAACGGTTAATTGGGGCGACATTGGTATGGCAATAGCCACTATAGGTCTAGTAGTATTAGGCACTAGTTTAATGGCTGGGACACTTGGATTTGTATCACCAATAATAGCCGCATTTGGCTTATCTCTAATTATATTATCCGCTGGTTTAATTCTATTCGCTGCATCAATGGCTATAATGGGTGCTATTAGTTGGGCTGGTCTAGCAAAAGGGTTACTTGTATTAGTTATATCTCTTGCTGTTCTAGGAGCAGCAGCGTATGTCTTAGCGCCTCTTACACCAGTAATTTTAGCATTATCTGTAGCGTTACTACTGTTTGCCGCTGCAGCTTTAATACTAGCAGTACCAATAACGATGATAACTACCACAATGGCTATATTTGGAAGTATAATAGGTGTTACTTTAATCAAAATGGCAGAAGCTTTAATAGCCGCAGGTCCAAAAATCGCAGAAGCTTTAGGCGTGATCATTGTTTCTATATTGGATGCAATTACAAAAGCTCTCGATTCGGTGTTTGCGTTAGTTGATACAATAATAACAAAAGTATTAGAATTATTAGTAGCTAAAGGACCATCAATAATTGACGTTGTTCTTATGTTATTAGATAGTTTATTGAAATCGTTAGCTGAATATTTTCCAACAATGATAGATAGCGTTATCAGCATGATTGTAAGTTTGTTAGAAGCGATCAGAGAAAATATTTCAACAGTTATCGATATTGTAATTGACATTATTATTAACTTATTAAATGCGATTAAGGAAAGGATACCCGAAATTGTTGAGACCCTTGCGGAGGTTGTGACAACTCTTGTTGACTCAATAGTGGAAACTTTAGTAGGATTGATTCCCAAACTAGTTACTGCAGCTTTTGATTTGATAATAGGATTAATTGACGGTATTGGTCAGGCTTTAGTTGACAATGCGGAAAAAGTAAGAGAATCAATGATTGGATTAGCAGAAGACATGTGGAATGCGTTTCTTTCTTTCTTTGGAATTAATTCACCTTCTGAGTTAGCGATGGATTCTGGCAAAAACATTGTCTTGGGGGTAATAAAAGGTATCTTGGATAATGTGCATAAAGCAATAGAAGCAGTTGTTGAGTTAGCAACTGGTATGTATAATAAGATTGAAGAATTCTTCAGTGATTTTCTATCCGCCGGGAAGACAATTGTAACTAAAATTTGGGATGGTATCAAAGAGACCACTGGAAGTGTTATCACAACAGTTAAATCTTTTGTCTCTGATATTACTAAGGCATTTAAGGATAAATGGGAATCGTTCAAAACATCTGGAAAAAATGTTATAGAAAAACTACATGAAGGATTTAAATCCGCATGGACCACTGCTACAACGTGGTTGAGTTCAACAGCTACATCAGCTCTTCAACCATTCACAGATATGTGGGAAAGTTTTAAAAATGTTGGATCTAATATGATTGAGGGACTAGTTCAAGGAATTAAAGATGGGTGGAATAAGATTCCAGACTTCTTAGCTGGTCTTGGTGATGCAGCAGTAAAAATAATTAAAGATGTTCTCGGCATTAAATCACCTTCAAGAGTATTTGCTGAGATTGGTAAATTTATAGATCTTGGTTTAGTTAAAGGTATTGATGATAACTCGGAAATGATCTATGATTCTGCAGAGTCTGCAGGAAATGAAGCAATTGATGGGATGGAACGTTCTGGTATAGCCGGGGCAATCCAAAAGATTTATGATTTAATAACAACCGGAATGGACGATCAGTTAGTTCTAAGACCGGTTATGGATCTAACAGATGTTAGAATTGGTACCAATGAAATTTATAGAATGATGCAAGGTGTTAATGGATATTCCATCAACGGTTCTAATACAATCGCGGATGAAACGTATAGAAGTATGAAATCTAATGATATATCTTCGCAAAGTTCAAAAGCATCAAAAGACATTAGCGTGAATAAAGGTTTCTCACCTCAAGAAAACGCAACAGTTAATAATGTATTTAACATCACAAGCAATAATCCAAAAGAAGTTGCTGACGAAGTTTCAAGAGTAATCCAAAAACAAATAGATAGGAGAAATGCTAAATGGGCACGATGATATTCAATGGCATCTCCACGGTAGACATGGGGGTTGTTATTCAATCCCCTCCTGTCTACGAATTTCCCGCTCCAGATTATGAGGTAACTCATGTTGAGGGAAAAAGTGGCGATATCATAATTGATAAAGGTTCTTACCAAAATGTTAAAAGAACGTATTATCTGGCCTCAGTGTTCAGACCAAATACGTCTTTTATTTCGAACGCAACATCAATAGTATCTTGGTTACGATCGGCGAAAGGTTATGCACGATTAGAAGATTCATATGAACCTGAATACTATAGATTAGCAATGTTTAGAAACCCAGGGGAAATGGTTAATTACCAGGATAAAGCAACTGTTTTACAAGTTAGTTTTGATTGTAAACCGCAGCGATATTTAAAAACTGGTGATGACCCAATCCTTATTACATCAAAAGATGTATATATTAAAGTGGTAAACCCAACTATGTTTTTGGCTTTACCAGAAATTACAATTGAAGGAGTAGATCTAACACTCAGTTTCTACTCAGGCGAAGATTACAATAATCCAGGAGAGCAGTCATCTGCTCAAATTTCATTTTCTGGAGAAGGTATTATTGATTCGGAATTACAAGATTGTTATAAAGAAGGTTCATACCTCAATACAAATGGTCAAGTAGTTCTTGTAGGGGGGTTCCCTAAGCTATACCCAGGTTCAAACTGGATCAAAGTATCAGGTACTACCCTAACAAAAGTGTCAATTAAACCTAGATGGTGGACATTATGATAATTCTATATGAAAAAAATGAAAGAGACTTTACATCATTAGGGTTGGGTGTTCTAAGGGATGCCCTTTCTTGTGGTGTTTCCGAAGGTTTAAATGACGCATATGAGTTAGAGATGGAATACCCAATCGATGGTTTACATTTTAGTAAGATAACACTCCAGAGAATAATCTTTGCCAAACCAAATCAATACGACAATTCACAACCTTTTAGAATTTATAACATTACAAAACCTCTAAACGGTATTATTACTATAAATGCGGAACATATATCTTATGATATGAGTGGGTATACGGTTAAACCATTTGCGGCCATTGACTTAGAAGACACTCTTCAAAAAATTCAAAATGGAAGTATTTTACCATCACCATTTACATTTCATACTGATATGATAGTTCCAGTTTCAATGAAAACACAAATTCCGTATAACATGCGAGCACTGCTTGCTGGTGATAGCGGATCAGTATTAGATATTTACAACGGATATTACAAATTTGATAAGTTTGAAGTTAATTTACTAGCTAATCGTGGTGAAGATCGTGGGGTTGTTATAAGATACGGTAAAAATATGACCGAATTAGAACAAGAAATTAGTTCAGAAAAAATCTATACCGGTATATTTCCGTTCTATTCTGCAAAAAACACAACAACACAGGTAGTACCGACCAGATTCTTCAAATCAGTTTACGAAGTGCCGACATCTAGACCGTTGTCTGCAAATTGGTTTTCTTGGAATGAAGATGGAAGACCGTTTATTCCTATATTAGAGGACATTCCTGTTCAGAATAAAACGCCAGGGGCAAACTTTGAGTTAGTATATTGTTTTAAAAAAGAAATACCGCAACCAGTGTACGTTAGAACCGCCGACATTGAATATTCGCAGACATGGTTATCAGCTGACAACGATGATGGGGCAGCACTCACGCCACAGGTTAAAACTATTTATAAAGTTGTTTCTTATGGG
>Ga0172378_10007316_pt1 | contig 10278 bp, 9 predicted proteins | sample GrowelOW332metaG_FD_119755 | JGI IMG/M metagenome (GOLD analysis project Ga0172378, IMG submission 119755) | Groundwater microbial communities from an aquifer near a municipal landfill in Southern Ontario, Canada - Pumphouse #3_1 metaG | ecosystem: Environmental > Aquatic > Deep subsurface >... | reverse complement strand
TTTCATATCTATGAGGGTTTCTAAAATTCTATGAGGTGCCTCATAGAAAATCAATGTATTCTCGTTTTTTGATAATTTTGCTAACTCTTTTGTCCGTTCACCTTTTTTGGAAGGAAGAAACCCATAAAATAAGAAATGTGATGTATCAAGTCCAGATCCAACAAGGGCATTAATAAATGCGCAAGGACCAGAAATAACTACAACATTGAATCCTTTTTCTATGCATTTTGCTACAACTCGTTCACCTGGATCAGATATACCTGGATATCCAGCATCACTAACAATGGCTATATCTTTGCCTTCTTGTAAATATTCTATTATCTTATTAACTACATAATACTCATTATGTTCGTGACAAGAAATAAGCGGTTTAGAAATACCAAAATGCTTGCAAAGTTTTAGTGTCTCTCTTGTATCTTCACAAGCAATTATCTCAACTTCGCTTAGTATCCTTATTGCCCTTGGTGTCATCTCCTCAAGATTTCCAATTGGAGTTGCCACAACATATAAAGTAGAATTATAAGCCATCATCATCACCTGTTTTTCTGATTATTTACTATGTCCATTAGTTCTTTCAAATTAATAGTTTGAACATTTTCCTTATTTTCTAACCTAACTTGTTTTGTAAGAATATTGATGCTAGTAACTTTATATTGTTCATTTTGATAAAAGATTTTTTGACCAATCTTTGGTAATCCTTTTCTTTGCTCACTATAATTATCATCTTCATATTTTAAACAACAGATTAATTTGCCACAATGACCAGATAATTTTTGAATATTTAATACTAAAAATTGATTTTTAGCCATATTTATACTTATGCCATCAAATGTACCCAAAAAAGTATTGCAGCATAATGGTAATCCACAAACACCTAATCCCCCAATTATTTTTGAGCGATCTCTTGTACCTATTTGTCTTAATTCAATTCTGCATTTTAGTTTTGCAGCTAAATCTTTCAATAATTCTCTAAAATCAACGCGATTTTCTGAAGAATAAACAATTATTATTTTAGAAGCATCTAGAGTATAATCCGCTTTCAATAACCGCATATCTAATCCTAATTTCTCAACAGATTCCTTGCATACTTCTAATGCCTTGCTAGCATTTATAATATTATCTTCATAATTTTTTATATCTTTTTCATCACTTTTTCGAATTATTGGTCGTAAAACTAAATCCCCAGAAAATTCTTTTATATTTTTTGGCTCTTTAGTAACACTACCAAGTTCAATACCTCTTACTGTCTCCACAACAACTTTTTCTCCATTTACGAAATTACTATCATATGAATGGAAAAAATAAGATTTAGAGTTGCCCAAAAAACTGACTCCTACAATATATCCCTCAGTATAATGCCTACCACTTTCTTCATTATCAAATATGGATTTATTATCATCTTCTAAATGAGATAAATTTTCATCCATTTCATTAATTTCATGAACCATATAATCACTCTCCTTTATCGTAAACTATCTTATAAAATAAACTATCTAAAAGTAAATTTACTTCACAATTAAAAAATATTTTATTTTTCTCTAGCATTATGTGTTCAATCATTTTTTGAACATTTATTTTTTCCATAACTAATTTAGTTAAAGTGTCTTTTTGATTAACAAATAGTATTTGTTGACCTAATGATAATTTTAACACATCTTGTAATAAGGTTTCCAATAAATCGAGATAAACAAAACAATTATTTTTATCTTTCTTAATTTTTGGCATAACCTCATTTTGAACAAAATAATTCAATCCACTAATATTCTTTTCAATCTGAATCACTGTTTCCACAACTAAATCTTTAATCATTATGAATTCATGATTTTCATATATATCCATAATATCTTCAACATCACTATATTTTGAAGATAGAATTAAAGCATCTTCATGATCCACACCTTTGTTTTCTATTTCAGCTATAATCTCTTCTTTTGAAAAGGTCATTAATCTTAGTAACTGACATCTTGAAATTATAGTATCTAATACCATATTAATGTTTTCTGTAGTCAAAATAGCTACCACATCATCTGTAGGGTCTTCCAAAAACTTCAAAAGAGAATTTATTGCTCCTGCAGTAGCTTTTTCAATCAAATGAATAATATATATTTTTAAACCTTTAATTTCTAAAGCTGTTTTAGAAAATGCTGATTGTATATATTCTACATCTTCTTTTTTAATAGTTGACTTTGATCCATCGACCAAAATAAAATCGCTATAACTACCATCTGCAACTCTTATACAAGTTAAGCATTCTTCACATGCAAGAGGAGCAGGATTCTCGCACAAAAAACTTTGCGCAAGAAAAATTGCCATTTCTTTTGTTGGTGCCCCTTTAGTAGCACTAATTAAATAGGCGTGACTTCTCTTGTTGTTTAAAAAAGCATTATAAATTGTTTTATAAGCAACTTTTTGTGAAGCTTCAAGAATACTTTTAACCATCTTTTTCCATTTCCTCAATTTTTTTATAGACGAGTTTTTCTAGTTGTTCGTAAACCTCATCAAAACCTAATGAAGCATCTATGGGTTTAATTCTTTGAGGATATTTTTTAAGTAATATCTCATATCCCTCACAAACTTTTTGGTGAAATTCTATTTTCTCTAAATCCAATCTATTAACCTCTCTATTTATATCCTTATTTATTCTTTTTAATCCCTCAAAAGCATCAATTTTAAAATAAATCGTCAAATCTGGGAGCATCCCTTTTGTTGCAAAAAGATTAACATTTAATACTTCATCTATTCCTAATCCTCTAGCATATCCTTGATAGGCAAGGGAACTATCAATAAAACGATCACATATAACTATTTTACCTTCTTTTAATGCTGGAAGTACTTTCTCTACAAGGTGTTGTCTTCTTGCCGCTGCATATAAAAGTGCTTCAGTATTTTTGTCCATAGCTGTATTCTTTTTATTTAATATTATTTGTCTTATTTCTTCAGCTATTTCACTGCCCCCTGGCTCTCTTGTATATAAAACATTTATTCCTTTTTCTTCCATGTTTTTTATAAGACGCAAACAAGTTGTGGTCTTACCACTTCCTTCAGGTCCTTCTATTGTAATAAATAAAGCCATATTTTCACCTCAAATAAGTATACATATCTATAGAATATTATATATTAACTGCGTTCTTATTTCTATAAATAATAAGTCTTATATAAAAGAAGAGATATTTAATAAATTATCTCTTCTTAAATAACTATATTTTTTTTCTGCCTTCTATTGCTTTTAGCAAAGTAAATTCATCTGTATAATCTAAATTGCCCCCAACTGGTAGTCCATATGCAAGTCTTGTAACAACAACATCATATTTTTCAAGTATTTTTGCAATGTAATGAGCTGTTGTTTCTCCCTCTATATTAGGGTTAGTAGCTATTATAATCTCTTTTACTTTTCCATTAGTAATTCTTTCTATTAAAGATGAGATATTTATATCGCTAGGACCAGTTCCGTTTGTAACCGAAATAACGCCATGCAATATGTGATATTTACCTTTATATTCTTTGGCTCTTTCTAGTGCAAAAGCATCTTTAGGTGTTTGCACAACACATATAATTGATTCATCGCGCGAACTATCTAGGCATACATCACACAAGTCATTTTCAGTAATTTGTCCACATATTTTGCAATGATGTATTTTTGTTTTAGAATCTATAAGACTTGAAGCGAATTCTTGAATATCTTTCATGTCCATATCAATTATTTGATATGCCATTCTTTCTGCAGATTTTGTCCCTATTCCTGGGAGTCTAGCCAAAGATTCTACTAACTTTTCAAACGACACTGGATATTTCATCTTATTTATCCTCAACTTTCAAAAATGAACCAAATAATGACTCTCCAAGTTCTAGAGCTTTATTAGACTCATCTTTAACTTCAGAAACTTCATTCTTATCCTCAATGGTATTTTCATTTATTTTTGGCTGTTTTATTTCTTGGGGCGCGGGTAATTTATTAGAACTGCGCTTCAACAAGAAATCATTTTTATGCCTTTTAAAATCATCATCTGTTATTGCATAAAAAACAAAATTTTTACCAAGCAACTCTACCAAAAAATCTTGCACAAGCAAATAGTTAGCAGCTTTATTAACTAAATTAGCTTGTGGTTTATCTAAATAACTCAATACTATCCCTGTTGGAGCTACTGCTTCAGGCTTACCATCTAGAATTAAACTTACTGCCCCAGCATACTTTGATTGAGTCATATAACTTTTTAATAATCTCCACCTACTTAAAACAAAGTCTTTGTCACTTTTTGTAGCTTGAACCAAAACATTTAAAACATCATCATCAGAAAAAATTATGCTTTCTTGTGCTTTGATATTTATTGTAGGTTTATCATTTTCTTTTACAATTATCTCTTCTTTTACCTCTTCCTTGACTTGTATTTCTTCTTTGATTTCAGTTTTTTCTTCTTTGCTCAAAACATCTTCAATTTCTACAACAACTTCTTTCTTTTCAACTACTTTTTCTTTTTTAATAACTTCAACTTTTTCCTCTTTATTCTGATTTGCTACGAAATCATTTATTACATTTTTTTGTTTTTTAGAGACTTCACACAATTTTAATATTGCCAATTCAAAAAATGAACGAGGACTATTAACTCTGCGATAATTGTCTAATGCTTCAATTAAAATATTTATATAATCAAAAGCAGTATTAACACCAATATTTTCAGCTTCCTTAATTATGCTTTCTTTATTGGTTAATGTTAAAAAATCAGGATTTTTAGTATTATTAAATACAATTATCTCTTTAAGTATATCTATCAACGATGATGTAAAACGTGCAATATCTATTCCTCTATAATCAAAGTCATTTATTCTATCTAGACTAGATGCTGTATCTCCTTTATTGAATAACTCAATAAATTCAACTATTTCTGCTGTTGATGCTACACCATATATGTCTCTAACGTGCTGTGCTTTCAAATCATTACCAGCATACGCAATGGCTTGGTCTAGTATACCAATTGCATCTCTTACTCCACCATCTGCTAATTCAGCAATTAGTTCAATTGCTTCTTCTTCGTAGTTAACTCCTTCTTGATTTAGGATCTCTATAATTTTCTTTTTAATATCTTCTATTGAAACCTTACCAAAATCAAATCTTTGACATCTAGAAATTATTGTTGGTAAAACTTTATGAACTTCTGTTGTTGCTAATATAAATATTACATGAGCTGGTGGTTCTTCTAAGGTTTTTAATAAAGCATTGAATGCTCCTTGAGACATCATATGAACTTCATCTATAATATAAACTTTATATTTGCCTTCTATTGGTGCATATTTTACTTTATCTATTAAATCTCTTACCTCATCAACACCATTATTACTTGCAGCATCAATTTCTATTACATCTGGATGTATGCCTTCAGCAATTGCTGTACAATTATCACATTCATTACATGGCTTATCATCAAATGTACTTGTACAATTTACTCCCTTTGCAAGTAATTTAGCTAGAGTGGTTTTACCAGTACCTCTTGGACCAGTAAAAAGATAGGCATGAGCTATCTTATTTTGATTTATTGCATTTTTTAATGTTTGCAAAATATATTTTTGACCAACAACCTCATCAAAGGTTTGAGGTCTATATATTCTATATAATGCTTTATACGCCACTATAACCACCTACTTGTAAGATTATTATACTATAAATAGAGGCGTTTTGTTGATAAAAAAAGGAAAAATAATTTAACTATTTTTCTCTTTTATCTTTAAAGTAATCTTTTAATATTTGAGAACACTCTTTCTCCATTATTCCTCCAATGAAAGCAGGGTAATGATTAAGTCCTTTTGTTTGTAATAACTTTACATTTGAGGATAAAGCTCCTCCTTTAAAGTCGTAAGCACCAAAATAAATGTTGGAAACACGATAATTTATTAAAGCACCTACACACATTATACAAGGCTCTAAAGTAACATAAACATCACAACCATCAAGTCTCCAGTCACCAATAATTTTTGCAGCTTTTATTAAACAATTTATTTCAGCATGAAAAACAGATGATTTCTTTTTTTCTTTTGAGTTTGTGGCTTTTGCAATTATCTTGTCATCTTTTACGATAACACACCCAATAGGAACCTCATCTTTTTCTAATCCTTTTTGTGCCATCTTTAAGGCTGCTCTCATATATTTAATATCCATTAAATTCTCCTAATAAAAGTGCCATATCACATATTTAAACTATTTAAGGCTGCTACCTTCCGATCCTGACCTGGTTCATAGACAAACATTGATATGGCATAAATAGTATAATGTAAAACTTTTACTTTATCAACTTAAACTCTTTAATTTTTCTTTGTATATTTGTTCTACTACAATTGACCATTTAACAGACTCTTGGCCATTTTCTAAAACAAATTTATAAATACCCATATTTTTGGATATCTCAAAATTTTCTCCTGCCCTATAAGGCAAAGATTGAACATTTTTTAAATCAAAAATTAATTTATCTTTACTATAAGAATCAACAAAAACTATTTCTTTTCCTTTAATTAATTCAACAATTCCTTCCCCTAACAATTCAATCTTTTTAGTCTTTTGATTGGGAGAGTATACTTTAGCTTTTGACTTAAGGATAATTTGATTATTCCTTATCTCTTCATTGACCATTTTTTCTTGATAAATATACCAATCTAATGGACTATCAAAAAAACTATTTTCTTTGAAAAACCCATATTCATCTATTGTTAAATCCATCCTGCATTTTCGACATTGAATATGGTTATTATAACTTTTTGTCATGAATTCTGTGCCACAACTAGGGCATTTATATAATATATTCTCTAGTTTCTCTGCCAAATTTTTGCCTTTATATATTATCATGTTTTTCTTTTGCCATTCATATTCATTGTAATAAAGCTTTTTATCTATTAATCTTGTTAAAGCTTCAAGATTTTCGTTTACTAATTTTTCTTCTGGTATTAATAGACAGACTGATGAATGAACTTCGCCTCTTCTTTTGTTAACTGCCCATTTTGGTGATGATAAATAAGCACCTTCTATATTTAAAAAATAAACAGGAATTTTCATTTTAATCAATAATTTAGTAAGAGAATCTGTTGTTTGTTGACCAACTCCACAACTTGGGAGTCTCCCAGTAGGAAAAAGACCAATTATTCCACCTTTTTCTTTTACCTCCATTATTTTCCTCATAGCCAAAATGTCGTTTTGATATTGAAATTTAGGAATTACCTGAAGTAATTTGAATAATATGCTTAAAAAATTATTATAAAAATATGTATATCCACCTATAAAATTAATCCTTCGTGGATATGATGAAATACCCATTATAAGAGGATCATAAATTGATTGATGCTTACCCAAAATAACACAAGGACCTTTAATTTCTTTGAAATTTAGTTTCTCACTTTTTAGGTTTAGTTTAAGTTTCAAAAAAATTTTAACAAAAGGGTATCCTAAATGCCAAAACAAGAAATTAGGCAATTTAATTAATTGATTTTTTTTCATCAATTCACCTCTTTTAAGCAGTAAAAAGGGCAAAAGCCCTTTTTATTTTTATATATTGTACAAATCGTATACTATGCTTAATGGTAAGCCCAGTTCAATGTGCTCTATTGCTTTTGCAATCATTGGAGCAACGGAAAGAACTTTTATCTTACTTATTTTTTTCTCTTCACTTAAAGGTATTGTATTAGTTATTACAATTTCATCAAATACAGAGCATTGCAATTTTTTAATTGCATCGCCAGAAAATATTCCATGTGAACAAGCGGCATAAACTCTACTTGCTCCTGCATCCATTAAAGCTTTTGCTCCTGCACAAATTGTGCCTCCTGTATCTATAATATCATCTATCATGATTGCTACTTTTCCTTTAACATCACCAATTATGCCCATTACTTCGGCAACATTAGGTTTAGGTCTTCTTTTATCAATAATAGCAATTGGAGCATTTAATATAGTTCCTAATTTTCTTGCCCTTGTTGTTCCGCCATGGTCTGGAGAAACAACAACTATTTCTTCATCTTTATTTATGATTTTCTTAAAATACCTACCAAATAATGGTATTGCAGATAAATCATCGACTGGACAATCGAAAAATCCTTGGATTTGCGGTGCGTGTAAGTCCATAGTTATTACTCTATGAATTCCTGAAACTTGTAATAAATCAGCGACTAACTTTGCTGAAATAGGCTCTCTAGCTTTTGCTTTTCTATCTTGTCTTGCATATCCATAATAAGGAATAACTGCATTAATTTCTCTTGCAGAACCTCTTTTCAAGCCATCAGCAAATACTAATACTTCCATTAATCTTTCAGTAACTGGTGAACAAGTGGATTGAATTATATAAACATTTTTGCCTCTTACCGATTGGAGTGTCTCTACCATAACTTCGCCATCAGCAAAATGTTTTACTTCAACATCACCTAGTTCTAACCCTAATTGATTAACAACCTCAAGTGCCATATCCTTGTTGGCTGTTAAAGCAAATACGACAGTTTTTTCTAGCATAACTCTTCCCCCTAAACGCCCTTTTAGAATCAACTACTATATTATAATATCGCAAAAAAGTTTATAAATCTATATTCAATAGACTTTTTGACAAGACTTTACAAAATAAATTTTATTATCGAATTGAGATAAGGCATTGTTTATTATTTTTTTATCTTGAGTAAGAGCAAAAATAGATGACCCACTCCCGCTTACCATCACAAAATCAAATCCCAAAGATAGTAATTTGGCTTTTATTTCACCTATTGATGGACATAATCTAATGGCAGGATATTCTAAATCATTATGCATATCAACAATTGCTTCTTTATAAATTCCATTTTCTAGATTCATAATTAGTTTATTACTATCAAATTTACTTTCATTATGAATATTATCAAATTCCTTATATACATCTTTGGTGGACAATCCTTTATTTTTTTCTTTAACAATTAAGATATATGGATCTATTTCATTTACTATTGGTTTAATAATATTGCCAGTTCCTTCCATATAAACTGATGACTCATAGAAAAACAATGGAATATCAGAACCCAACTCCGATACTATTTCCATATAATCATTAATACTATAATTCAGCCTTAAAATTTGACAAGCTAGAATTAAGCAATAAGCCGCATTCGAACTCCCGCCTCCAAGACCAGCCATAATTGGAATGTTTTTTTCAATATGAACATCAAATCCACAGTCCAAGTTAGCATATTTTTGTAAAGACTCAAGAACTTTATATACTGTATTGTTATTATCGCAAGGAACATTTTTATCATTACAAGAAATCTTGATTTGTTTGCTGTCTTTTATTACATTTAAATCAACTATATCATATAAATTAACTTGCGATACTACTGATTTTATATTATGAAGGGAGCTATTGTTATTTAAAAAGTCCACAATTAACAAAAGATTTATTTTGGCATAACTATTAATTTTCATAATAAATCCACCTCTTTATAAGTACTAATTTTTTGGGCTAATTCAATAAACTTGATAATATCTAGATCCTCAGCTCTTTGTGATAATTCTATATTGCATTCATTTAGAATCTTTTCACTAATTTCTTTATTATTAATTCTTTGATTTAGATTATTATAAATAGTCTTTCTCCTTTGAGCAAAGATAGTTTTAACAACCTTAATGAATAAACCTTTATCTATATCATTTTTATTATTAAATAGAAACTCAACTACAATAGAATCAATTTTGGGTCTTGGTAAAAAATCGTTCTTAGAAACATATTTAATTATTTTAGTATCTGCAAATACATTAGCCAAAACTGCTAATTCACTTTGATTTTTACCTTTTTCGTTTTTTACTATTTTATTTCCTACTTCTTTTTGCATCATTGTTATTACTTTTTTTATTTTTTTGCTATCATCTTGAAATATTTTATACAATATCTCACTAGTTATGTAATAAGGCAAATTAGAGATTATAACTATTTCATTTGAATCAATATCATTAATGATTTTTTTAAAATCAACCTTCAAAAAATCAATATTAAATATCTCGACATTAGGGAAGATTGATAATTCTTCTTTTAAAATAGGAACTAAATCTGAATCTATTTCATAACATATCAATTTTTTTGCTAATACTGCTATTTTTTCACTTAGAGCCCCAAGACCTGGTCCTATTTCTATAACAACATTACTTGTATTTAAATCAGATTTCTTGATTATATCTTCTGCTATTAATGGGTTGATTAAAAAGTTTTGTCCCAAAGATTTTTTAGGAGACAAATTATTTAGTTTCAATAAAGAATCTGTCTTTTTTAATGTTGCTATTTCTAACATTTGTTT
>Ga0172378_10007315_pt1 | contig 10278 bp, 3 predicted proteins | sample GrowelOW332metaG_FD_119755 | JGI IMG/M metagenome (GOLD analysis project Ga0172378, IMG submission 119755) | Groundwater microbial communities from an aquifer near a municipal landfill in Southern Ontario, Canada - Pumphouse #3_1 metaG | ecosystem: Environmental > Aquatic > Deep subsurface >... | reverse complement strand
CTAGAACAAAATGAACCACTTGCTTATATTCTAGGATACACCCCTTTTTATAACTGTAAAATAGAGGTCAATAAAAACACTTTAATACCACGCCCTGAAACTGAATTGCTTGTAGACATTATAGTTAAAAAGTGGAAAAACAAAATTAAAAAAGATACTCGCATTTTAGACTTATGTAGTGGTAGCGGTTGTATTGCTATCGCCCTGCAAAAAGCCCTAGATTGCCCCATAGACGCAGTAGATATAAGTCCAGAATGTTGTTCTACTATAAAAGATAACGCACAGAAAAATCAAGTGCGGATAAACATCTTTCAAAGCAATATGTTTGAAAAAATTTCGCAAAAATATGATTTAATAGTTTCTAACCCGCCCTACATTCCAACTTTTGAAATAACAAAACTTCAAAACAGTGTGAAGGACTATGAGCCTCATTCTGCCTTAGATGGAGGAACGGACGGTTTAGACTTTTATAAAAAAATAGCCGAACAGTCCGCACAATATTTAAAGCAAAACGGTGAATTAGCCTTAGAGGTTGGCGACAACCAAGCCGATAGCGTATTTAAAATATTGCACGCAAACAACTGGATTAAGATAGAAATTAAAAAAGATTACAGTAATTTAGCAAGATTTGTTTTTGCTAATAAAAAATAAATAAGCCTTTTACAAATTAACTATAAAAAACAAGGATTTAAAAAAATATTTAATAAAAATTAAATACTGTTTATTAGTAATCAAATAAATAAAGAGCAAAATAAAAATGTATCATTATTACAGCCGTAAACTAACAACTTACTAACAACCATTTATAATAAGAAATAGCAAAAATGAGGTGAACAAAAATGATTGAAAAATTAAAAGAATTTAAAGAAAGATATGAATTTCTAATTCAAGAATCTTGCAAGCCTGAAATCCTTGCAAATATGGATGAATGGAGAAAAGTCACAAAAGAACAGAGCGATTTAGAAGAATACGCTCAACTTTATGATGAGTATGTTTTAACTGAACATAATCTAGAAAGTGCGCAGGCTGTTCTATCCGAATCAAGTGATGATGAAATGAAAGATTTAGCACAAGCCGAGGTCGAAGAGTTGGAGAAAAAGATAGCAGATTTAGATGAGAAAGTCAAAATCGCCCTTCTTCCTAAGGATAGTCGTGATGAAAGTAAAGCCGTTATAGTAGAAATTCGTGGTGGTGCTGGTGGAGATGAATCCAGCCTTTTCGCTAGTGAATTATTTAATATGTATCAAAAATATGCTGAAAAGCAAGGCTGGAAAACGGAGATTATCGAGTATAGTGAAACAGGAGTTGGCGGTATTCGTCAAGCGGTTATGATTATACGAGGCAAAGGCGCTTTTAGAAGATTGAAGTTTGAAAGTGGTGTTCACCGTGTGCAACGAGTTCCAGAAACAGAATCGCAGGGGCGTGTTCATACTAGTACAATTACCGTTGCTGTTTTGCCTGAAATTGAAAATGTAGGTTTTGAAATTGATGAAAAAGATTTACGCACAGATACTTTCCGTAGTGGTGGCTGTGGCGGACAAGGAGTAAATACTACCGACTCTGCGGTTCGATTAACGCACATACCAACAGGAATGGTAGTTACTTGCCAAGATGAACGAAGTCAAATAAAAAACCGTGAAAAAGCCTTAGGTATTTTAAAGGCTAAGTTACACGATTTTTACGAGGAAAAAGCCGTTTCAGAACACTCCGAGGAGCGTAGACAACAGATTGGAACGGGTGACCGAAGTGAGCGTATCCGAACATATAACTTCCCTCAAAGCCGAGTTACCGACCACCGCATAGGACTTTCACTCTATAACATAAACGAATTTATGCAAGGTGATATCGATGATATGCTAAGTGCCTTATTCCTTGAAGACCAAAAACTAAAAATAGAAGGTGCTAGTAAATAATCTCTATATTTTGCAAAAAATATTTAAAAAATATAGTAGAGTTAAATAACACAATAGAATTATTTAATATTTACTTTATGATAAAAAATATAACAAATAATACAAAAAAGCCTAGCGTTTGCTAGGTTTTTTGTTATAGAGAATCACGAAATAGTCCCGTGATTTTTTATTTAAAATCAATGGCACTTTTTGTTATTTTTGATTGTAATTCACTAAAATTCCCTTCTACTCGCTTTACTCTTGCGCTTTTTTGTTCAGCGGTATTTTTAGTTCTATCAATAACTGTATCCACTGTTTTCTTAGATTTATGCTCAATGATTTCATCTGCGGTATTCTTAGATTTCTTTGCTAGGATTTCTTCAATGATTTCCTCGCTTCTATCCTTTCCCCCGTTTACCTCTATTTCATCGTTGCCTTTGGCTTTATCTTTGTTCTCAAAATGAACACAGTCATATAAATCGGGTGTTATCTTGTCATCTTTTATTTCTCTAAGAGTAGCAATCTGCAAAACATTACATAAATGACCATTTTCTAACTTCCCAATAAAATCTGTATCTTTTTTTATTACTTCAAAGAAATCCATACAATTTAGAACTCCAACAACCGTTCCGTTATTTGAATTTTCTTCTTTAAGAATTTTCTTAATATTTGTTATAAAATTATTCATTTTATTATAATCTTCATCTGCAATCACCGCTTTCATCAAAGGTGAGCCTTCGGTTGAACTGATTTTCCACCAAGGACCAATATGAACAGAAACACTTTCAGATACTTCCCTTTTATTACTTTCTGTTTCGGTATTTCCTGCAAACTTATAATCAATAATATCTGTTGTGCATACCACTTCTAATTTAACGGTATTGCTTTTAAAAGTCATATGATTAATATCTGCTGGTTGAGTTATAGGTTGCTTCTTAATAGTTATTTTTCCATCTGGTTTTGCACAAAAAATCTTCAATAAATAATTTACTTCTTCATTAAAACAAGGGCTTAAAAATACAGTAAAAAAGAAGTACTTTAACCTTCGTTAAAATACTTCTTTTTATATTTTTATATTTCTTCCATCAATGATTTTTCATTTTCTGAAAATTCATATTCTTTCTTTACATTTTCTGCAATTTGATTTTTAATTGCTTGATATTGAGTTGGAACTACACTATTGTATTGTTTCAAACCTGTTCCAGCAGGGATTAACTTACCAATAATGACATTCTCTTTCAAACCAACTAGGTGATCTACTTTTCCCTTCATAGCAGCATCAGTCAATACACGACTGGACTCTTGGAAGGAAGCGGCAGACAAGAAGGAAGATACAGCCAAACTTGATTTAGTTAAACCAAGTAAAATTCTCTTTGCTGTTGCTGGTTGTTTTCCAGCCATAACAGTCTTTAAGTTTTGTTCTTCATAATCGTTTATGTCCACAGTGTCACCTGGAATCATCTCGGTTTCACCAGAACTTTCGACTTTAACCTTACGAAGCATACAACGAATAATGATTTCCAAATGCTTTTGAGCAATGTCAACACCTTCTGTTTTATATACTCGTAAAACTTCTCGCAACAAATATTCCTCGACATCTTTTACACCACGGGTTCTTAAAATATCCTGTGGATATAAACTACCCTCGGTTAAAGGTGTTCCACTTTCAACTTCATCGCCAGTCTTAACTTTGAGATAAGAACGAGCAGGCAATAAATAGGAAACATCTCCTTCCTTAGTGTGAACAGTAACTTCCTTTCGTTTATCAATATCACGAACGGTAATTTTTCCACCAACCTCACTAACAATAGCCGCATCATTTGGTCTTCGGGCTTCAAATAGTTCCTCAATACGAGGTAAACCTTGTGTAATATCGGCCGCAACTGCAATACCACTTGTATGTTTAGTTCTCATTGTTAACTGTGTTCCAGGCTCTCCAATAGATTGAGCAGCAATAACACCGACAGCATCTCCGACTTCTACCATATCAGTAGAAACAAGGTTTCGTCCATAACATTTAGCACAAACACCATCTTTACACTTACAAGTTAGAATAGTTCGTATAACAACTTCTTTCACACCAGCGTCCACAACTATTTTCGCTTGTGAAGGTGATATTATCTCGCCAGCCTTAACAATAATTTGTTTATTGGTTGGATTCTTTATATCATCAACAGCAACACGGCCACTTATACGGTCCTCCAAAGTTTGAACCACTTGGTCACCACTTCGGATTTCAGAAACTTTCATACCTTTTGGAGATTCGCCTAACTTAGCAAAACAATCATCTTCGGTTACAACGACTCCGTGCGCTATATCAACTAAACGACGGGTTAAATAACCTGCATCCGCTGTTTTCAACGCCGTATCGGCTAAACCTTTACGCCCACCACGAGCAGACATAAAGTATTCCAACGCACTTAAACCATCACGATATGAGGAAAGCACAGGGATATCAATTCTCTGTCCAGCAGTGTTTGCAATAATACCACGGATACCACATAACTGGTTAATCTGGTCATCATTACCACGAGCCTTAGATGAAACTATAATTTTTAATGGGTTAAATGGGTCAAGGTCACCAACTACGCAAGCCTTTACTTTACTTGTTGCTTGGTTCCAAAGTTCCACATTCTTGTTAACTTTTTCTTCACGAGTTATAAGTCCACGACCATATAATTTCTCGTTTTGTTGAGTTAAACCTTTATATTCAGCAATAATTTTTTCTTTTTCAGGAGGAATAGCCATATCAAACACATTCATAGTAATTCCAGCCAAAGTAGAATGTTTAAATCCGATTTCCTTAACAGCATCTACCATTTTTGCGGTAGGAGTTGTTCCATAAAGGGTATATGTCTTGGATAAAATACCTTCCATCTTTCCCTTTGTTACAGGAAATTCAATTTCATAGTGTAACGCTTGTTCTGGGTCGTTACGATTTACATATCCTAAATTTTGAGGGATACATTCGTTAAATAATATACGCCCAACAGTAGTTGGAATTCTTCCTGTTATTTTATGTCCATTACACTCTACTGTTCTTCGAACAAATACAGGTGATTGTATATGAACTAATCTCTGTTGATAAGCCATTATAGCCTCATCAGCACTCATAAACAAATGGTTTTCGCCTAACATTCCTATGCGTTCTACGGTCATATAGTAAATTCTCAACGCAACATCGTGGTGGGCTTCAATTATAGGTTTACCAGAAGCAGGTTTCAATATGTTGTTACTTGCTAACATAAGCATACGAGCTTCTGTTCTTGCTTCCAAACTTAAAGGAACATGAATAGCCATTGTATCACCATCAAAGTCGGCGTTAAACCCTGGACAAACCAATGGGTGCAACTTTATAGCACGGCCTTCAACCAATACTGGTTCAAAGGCTTGCAAACTTAAACGGTGTAGTGTTGGCGCACGGTCCAAAATAACTGGGTGATCTTTAATAACATCTTCCAATATATCCCAAACTTCTGGCTTTTCTCGTTCTACCATTCTCTTAGCACTCTTTACATTTTGTGTAAAGTTTAACTCTACGAGTTTACGCATAACGAAAGGTTTAAACAATTCCAAAGCCATTTCTTTTGGAACACCACATTGATACAATTTCAATTCTGGTCCTACAACGATAACTGAACGACCAGAATAGTCTACTCTTTTACCCAACAAGTTTTGACGGAAACGCCCTTGTTTACCACTAATCATAGCAGTTAAGGACTTTAATTCTCGTTGTTTTGCACCTTGAACAGGTTTTCCACGCTTTCCGTTAGCGATTAAAGCATCAACTGCTTCCTGCAACATACGCTTTTCGTTACGAACGATAACATCTGGGGCTGCAAGGTCAATTAATTTCTTTAAACGGTTGTTACGGTTAATAACACGGCGATATAAATCGTTCAAATCACTTGCCGCAAAACGCCCACCATCAAGTTGTATCATAGGTCTTAAATCTGGTGGAAGCACTGGTAGGACATCTAAAATCATCCAACGAGGGTTATTTCCACTCTTTAAAAACGCTTCTACTGTTTCAAGTTTCTTTATAGCCTTTAACTTCTTTTGTCCTTTTGAAGTCAAAATGGCTTCTTTTAACTCTTTTGAGTCTTTTGCTAGGTTTACTTCATCAAGCAATTCACGAATAGCCTCTCCACCCATTCCTGCACGGAAAGATTTTGAGCCAAATTCTTCAACTGCATCACGATATTCTTTATCTGTAATTATTTGTTTTTTAACAAAGTTTGTTGTTCCTGCATCAAGCACAATATAACTTGCATAATAAAGCACTTGCTCCAAGTTCTTTGAGGTTAAATCCAATATACTTCCTACACGACTAGGCACTCCACGAACAAACCAAATATGAGAAACAGGAGTGGCTAACTCGATATGTCCCATTCGATCACGACGAACTTTACTTCGGGTAATCTCTACACCACATTTTTCACAGTGGTGTCCTTTGTAACGGATTCTCTTGTATTTTCCACAATGACACTCAAAGTCTTTGCGAGGTCCAAATATCTTTTCACAGAACAATCCATTCATTTCTGGTTTTAATGTTCGGTAGTTAATTGTTTCTGGTTTTGTAACCTCACCATAAGACCACTCTCGTATCTTTTCTGGTGATGCAATGCTTATACGCATAGAATCAAAATTCTTTAATTCAAACATTTTCCACTCTCCTATTCCTCATCTAAATCATCAAACAGACCACCAGCATTAAATGTGCTTTCATCTGTTTCGGCTTTTATTTCGGACTCTGATGCTATATCGTGCGATTCGCCCTCGATATCATTAAAATCCAACTCAACTTCATCAACTACTACCTTATCTGACTTAGATAGGCTTGGTATATCTATATCTTCATTTGTTAAATCATTGAAAGATACTTCTTGATTGTTCTCGGTTAAAATTCGAACATCTAGTCCTAAGGATTGCAATTCTTTTATTAATACTTTGAAACTTTCTGGTATTCCAGGTTCTGCTATTGGGTGTCCCTTAACTATACTTTCATATACTTTTGTTCTACCTGTAACATCATCGGATTTTATTGTTAACATTTCTTGTAATAAGTTTGCCGCACCATAAGCTTCCAACGCCCAAACATCCATTTCACTGAACTTCTGTCCACCGAACATAGCCTTACCTCCAAGAGGTTGCGCTGTTACAAGGGCATAAGGTCCGATACTACGAGCGTGCATCTTACTATCAACCATATGGTTAAGTTTCAACATATACATATAACCAACAGTGATTTGACTGTCAAATGGTTCACCTGTTCGCCCATCGAACAATTCCATCTTTCCATCTTCACTCATACCGTTTTCTCTAAATAATTGCTGTATAACTCGCTCATTTGCTCCATTAAATACTGGGGTTGCTATCTTCCAGCCAAGCGCCTTAGCAACTCTTGCAAGGTGGACTTCCAACAACTGCCCAATGTTCATACGGGAAGGAACTCCAAGTGGGTTTAGAACGATATCAACAGGTTGTCCATTACTTAGGAAAGGCATATCCTCGCTAGGTAATATACGAGCAACGATACCCTTGTTTCCGTGACGCCCAGACATTTTATCACCGACTGAAATCTTACGCTTTTGAGCAACATAAACTTTTACTAATTTATTTACTCCTGCTTCCAACTCATCTTTGTTCTCTCGGCTAAATACTTGAACATCAACTACTACACCACCTCTACCGTGTTGAACACGCAAAGAAGTATCACGAACTTCACGAGCCTTTTCTCCGAAAATTGCTCTAAGTAAACGCTCTTCTGGGGTTAGTTCAGTTTCACCTTTTGGTGTTACCTTACCAACAAGAATATCACCAGGGCGAACTTCTGCACCGATACGAATAATACCTTCTTCATCCAAATTCTTCAAAGCATCTTCGCTTAGGTTTGGAATATCACGAGTAATTTCTTCTGGTCCTAACTTTGTAGTTCGGCATTTTATATCTTCAACTTTTAAAGTTATAGAAGTAAACACATCATCTTTAACTAAACGCTCACTAATAAGAATGGCATCCTCATAGTTGTAACCTTCCCAGTTCATAAATGCAACTAGCAAGTTCTTTCCAAGAGCCAACTCTCCATCTTTTGTAGCAAAACCATCAGCAATAGTTTCTCCTGCCTTAACCTTATCCCCTTGATTAACAATAGGCTTTTGGTTTAAGCAAGTATCTTGTGTTGTTCGGTTAAACTTTAATATGTTGTATATGTGTTCTTTCTTGTTATCTTCTTGAACGATAATTTTGTTAGCATCTACATAACTAACAATACCATCATTTTCAGCAAGAATTAATGAACCATTATCACGAGCAACTTGATGCTCAAAACCTGTTCCGATAATAGCATTTTCTGTTGTCAATAGTGGCACAGCCTGTCTTTGGTGGTTACTACCCAATAAAGCACGAGCAGTATCATCACTTTCCAAGAAAGGAATAAGTGAAGTCGCTGCTGAAATAAATTGTTTTGGGGATATATCAATATAGTCTATTTCGTTAGAAGGAACTTCTATAAATCTATCCTTATAACGACAAATAATTGTTTTGTTTGCAAATCTATTTTCAGCATCAAGAGGTTCAATAGCCTGTGCAATTTTACACTTTTCCTCAATATCTGCCATCAAATAAACAATTTCACTTGTAACTTTACCTGTTGCTTTATCTATCTTACGATAAGGTGTTTCAAGGAACCCATACTCATTTAATTTTGCGTATGTAGCCAAAGAGTTAATCAAACCAATAGATTGTCCTTCTGGTGTTTCTACCGCACAAATTCTACCATAGTGTGTATAGTGAATATCACGAACTTCCTCGGTTGCTCGTTGTTTTGTTACTCCACGAGGTCCAACCGCACTGGTTTTTCTCTTTTGTGTTAATTCAGACAATGGGTTAACTTGGTCCATAACCTGCGATAATGGACTGGTCTTCATAAAGTCTAATAATGCTTTATTTACAGGTCTTGCACTAATTATGTTTGAAGGTGTAGCCTGTGTTAAATCTAATCCTTGCATTGTTTCACGAGCCAAAGTAGCAAGTTTAGACATACCCGAGTTAAGAGCGATAGACATCAACTCTCCAACTGGGCTAATACGGCGGTTTGCTAAGTGGTCAACCACATCTAACGAACCGATACCAACAACAAGGTCAAGTAAATAACTAATTGAAGCAAGAATATCATCTATCATTAAATGTCTGCCTGTAAGTTCAAGGGCATTTTCACGAATAGCCTGACTCTTTTCTTCTTTGTTTTTCTTTCCTTTAAACAATTCTAATAATGATGGGTAATGAACTTTTTCATTTATTCCCAAATCTTCCGCATTACACTTAAATACGGCTTCAAGGTCCACACGGTTGTTACCACGCATTTGATGTTTCTTTCCATTTGGTAATAATACCCAAACTTCATTAATTCCACTGTTTTGTATTTTCAAGGCTTGTTCTGGTGTTAATTTAGTGTTTTCACTGATGGTAGTTCCATCGGATAATTTAAGAGATTCAGCCAAAGTTAAACCACCCAAACGAGTAGCTAAGTTCAACTTCTTATCATACTTATAACGCCCAACCCTACCCAAATCATATTTAATACGAGTGAAAAACAAATTATTAATATAAGTTCTAATAACTTCCGCACTTGGAAGTTCGCTAGGCTTTAATTTTTTACTTAATTCCAAAAGAGCCTCTTCTTCGGTCTTTTGAATTTCTTTGTCTAAGGTTTCCATTATATAAGGGTTATTGCCAAATAATTTAGCAATTTCTTTATCTGTTCCTAACGCAAACCCTTTCAACAACACACCCAAAGAAACCTTGACTCCACGGTCAATAATAACTCTAATAGTGTCAAATTGAGTTTGTTCAAACTCCAACCATGTTCCACGGGTAGGAATTAAAGTGTTTTTATATGTGGTTTTACCTGTTGTCTTATCATCAATATCCTCATAATATACACTAGGACTACGAACAATTTGACTCACGATTACACGGTCAACTCCACTAATTAAAAAGGTTCCCTCTGGTGTCATTAGAGGAACATCACCAAGTAAAACATCTTGATCTACCGTTTCACCCGTTTCTTTTTTAACTAGACGAGCACGTACACGAATAGGTGCACAGTAACTTAAAGCACGACGGCGGTACTCTGTAATCGGATATTTTATAGCGGAATAATCTATATAATAATCCAAAAAGTGAAGTTCAGCCTTTCCACTAAAATCTTCAACAGGAGAAAACTCCGAGATAATCTCTCCAATGCCCTTCTCTAAAAATCTCTTGTAGGTTTCCTTTTGGACGGTTATCAAATAAGGAACATCTACAACCTCTTCTATACGAGCGAAACTTAAACGCTCCACTTTTCCACATTTAATTTTTTTACACATATTTTTTAGCGCTT
>Ga0172378_10007314_pt1 | contig 10279 bp, 8 predicted proteins | sample GrowelOW332metaG_FD_119755 | JGI IMG/M metagenome (GOLD analysis project Ga0172378, IMG submission 119755) | Groundwater microbial communities from an aquifer near a municipal landfill in Southern Ontario, Canada - Pumphouse #3_1 metaG | ecosystem: Environmental > Aquatic > Deep subsurface >... | reverse complement strand
CCCAATTGTTTGAGCGCCAGCTTGATTCTTTCCTCAAGACTTTTTTCTCGCGGAATATTGCTGAGGACTTGACGCACTTCGTTCTGTCCGTAACCCAAACCGATCAACGCTTCGATAACATCCTGCTGATCCATAATTTCCTGCTGTGTGGAATTCAATTCGCCGGTCTTGATGTCGGCGAGAGTGAATTTATTTTTGAGTTCAAGAATCACCCGCTCCGCCGTTTTTTTGCCGATGCCGGAAACCCGCGTCAGAATGCTTGCGTCTTCTTTGGCGATGGCAAGCTTGATGGTATTGGGATTGGCAATGGAAAGAATGCCCATACCGGCTTTGGGCCCCACGCCGGAAACTGCAATCAGTATTTCAAAAAGCTCCATCTCTTCGTAAGTGTTAAATCCGAAAAGTGTCAACGCATCCTCGCGCACCGCCATGTGAGTATAGAGTCCGATCCGATCGACCGCAACATCCACGTCGGGCAAAACGAAAACCTTGAACCCCACGCCGCCGGATTTGAGAATGATGAAATTTACGCCCCGCAAGATTACCTCCCCTTCGATTTATGAAATCATATAATTTATTTTTAGTAAAAGATTATTTTAATAATAGCATTTATTTGACATTTGTCGCAAATTATAATAAACTGCAAGTGTTCAATTCAAATATAATCTAATTTTAAAAGAATATGCCAAATACAAGTTCAGCCAAGAAAGAGTTAGCCAAAAACGTCCGCAAACAGGAAATCAATTTGCGTACCAAGAACCGAATGAAGGCGATTGTCAAAGACCTGACGGAATCCGCCGCCAAGCTGGAAAAAGCGGAAAATATCGCCGGCGAAGATTTGAAAGCGATTGAAACCGCCCTGAAAGCGGCTTACAAGGCAATCGACAAAACTGCAAAGAAAGGAATCATCAAGAAGAATAACGCCAATCGCAAGAAATCGGGACTGGCAAAGAAGGTGAACAAATTGCAGGAAAAATCATCAAAATAACGGAACTTTAGATAAACAAAAAAACAAAAGAGGAATAGACCAGAATAAACCACCCATAAAGGGTGGTTTATTTTGCGCGTTGATGGGACTCAGACATACGAAACTTTATCAATCCAAAATCAAAAATCCGGCTTTGTGTTCGGACCACACCAGAAATGGTGTGAATGTTTCACAAAAACGTTTTGTCCCGTGTGGCTCACACCATTTCTGGTGTGGTCCGAAATCCGTAAATCCATAATTCAAAATACTTCGGGTATATCAAGGTTGAAACAACAGCGTGCCTCGTTCAAAAATTCAAATCGCCGCCACCAGAAGATCCAGCGCCAGTTCCGGTTCCATTTTACCGGTCTTGATGCTGAGGTCTGCGCCGTATAATTTTTTGTAAATAAAAACCAAATCTTCTTCTTTGAAACTGCGCGCATAGGCGGCGTTTTTTTCCACCACATATGGATGGATATTCGTCTTTTTGGAGATCTCGCCCGCACTGAGACCTTCGCCAAGCAAGCTTTTGATGTTTATCAGATTGCGGAAATGATAGACGAGCATCGTCATAATATAGTTCCCGTTGGAGCCTTGGCGAAGCTGTCCCGACAAAATCGAAAGAGCGCGATTTTTGTCCCTCTTTCCCAAACTTTCGATAAGATTAAAAATATTCATATCGTCCCGCCCCGAAACCAGCAGCAGGATGTCCTCTTTTTCCATCTCTTTGCCGTCGCAGTATGCAAGCAGCTTATCGATTTCCGCAGCGGCTTGATGGAGATCATAAGCGACGACAAGGCTGCCGTTCCTTTCTTTTTGTTCCATTCCCTTGCCGAGCAATATCGCCAGAAGATCGACATTCGCCTTGGAAATTCTTCCTCCGCATTTTTTCACCCGTTCCTCAAGCCAGACATTGAATTGAAAACCGAGAGGCAAAGCGAATTCTCTTTTTGCAAAACGCGCATCTTTCGCCAAGCCTTCAAAAAATTTGTAGGCGCGCCCGCGCTTGTCCAAGCTTTTTGATTCTATGAAAAAAATCTTGTCGCGGGAATTTATCTCGCGGACATAGTCCAGCAGAAAATCCTCCAAGTCGTTTTTGTGCGGCGACTGTGCGGCGACTTCTTCCTCCCCTTCGTCTTTTTTCGCTTTCTTTTTTCCGGACCAGAAATCCCTGATCACCGTCAATTTGTCCGAACTGAAAAGCGAATTCGCCCGCAGCGATTCCCTGACTTTGGTTTCCAGCTCAAAGCGGCTTGGCGCGAACGCAAAATCAAAATCGTTGATGTCGGCATTTTTGTTTGCCGCGATCATCAAATCTTTTGCACCGCGCAAAAGTTCCCGCATTGAAAAGCTGTCATTGCCGAAACAGAAAAAAATATTTTGTCCTTGGTTTGTTTGCATATTTGTAATTTAAAATCCGGTAGTCCAATCCACGCTCTGATCCGTCTGGACGACTTGAATCCAAGTCTGCCCGGGAACGAACTCCACCTCCTTGCCCGCCTCATCATAGAAATACAATTTGGAACTAAGGCTGCTCTTGTCCTTCGACCATTTGCCCTTAATCTCCTCCCCGTTGCGATAGACAATCGCCTTCCCCTCGCCCTCGATATCCATATCGTTATATTGTCCCTCAATCTGGCGCGATGCCGCAAACATCACAGCGACGTTTTTGGCGACAACCTGCTGGGAAGTATTTTTGTCCATCTCTCTCGTTCCGCCTTTGAAACGCAGATACTCGTTCTTGATCGGATCGTATTCATATTCCACTTTGAAAGAAGACGGGTAGCCGATGGTGATGCGCCCTTTCATTCCCGACGACTCTTCCGTCGCGGCGAATTTGAACCCCACAAAAGAAGTGGTGAGACGGTAATTTTTCTCGCCGGAATATTTTGCAAGCCGATCATAACCGGTAAATCCGTTGTGCGGTGCGACGGTTCCCAGCTTGCGGTAAAAAACACTGCCTTCCAGATAAAGAGCATTGATATTGTCCATAACGCCGGCGTTCAGTTTTTCCAGCGCAAAATGCGAACCGCCCCAGTGCGCCATAATAGCATCAAATCCCATCGCCAGCGGGATAAAATCGTGCCGCGCACTGCGTACGCTGCCAATCTCCGCCACTTTGTTGCAACCGAAAAACGCCAGATAGCGGGTAATGCTTCCGGTCACCACTGGCATCTCGATCACCAGATCCGCCTGTGAAATGCCGCTTAGAGGACGCGACTCCTTGTCTCCTCCCAACGACACGGCGATGGGTCGCGCGGCGGCATTCTCGCAAGCCAGACCGCTAAGCGGGCTTTTCGGTCCCTGCGCAGCGGCATTGTCCGCCTGGTCTATTTCGGTTTGTTTAGGAGTATCTAAATCTAAACTTGACGCGCCGCCTTTGATTTCAAAAGCGTTTTCTCTTTTTAAAAAGACCGAGCCGCAGCATATCAAAACGACTGCCAAGACCAACAGCAACAACTTCTTCGTTTTTTTATTCATTATTTTCCGTTAATATTATCTTTATTGATTTTAGCACTCTTTTCAATCTCACTCAACAAAAAACCGGCTTGCGGGCAAGACCGATTTCATAGTCGAGAGGAATGCCAAACTTAACGGATCCGGCGTATTCTGCATTACGGATCACACCGGAAATGGTGTGAACCATGCAGGACAAAACGTTCTTGTGTAGCATTTCACATCATTTCCGGTGTGGTCCGGAAACACAAAGACGGTTTTCTGATTTTGAATTAAGACGTGTACGATCCCGGAAATGCTAACAAACCGTATACCAGCTGTCTCCCATAGGATCAATGTAGCCGAGGGTCGAGAGGACACTGTCCACGATAGCCCAAGCCAAAAAAATAATAAGGACGCCTATCAGAGAATATTTGATCATCTCCTTGGCGGTACGGATAAGTTCCTCTTTTCCCACGGCGAAGACATAAACATAACCGGCAAAAGCTATGGCCAGAGTGGCGGCAAAAACGGCAATCTTTATGAGAAAAGTGATGGTAAGCTGCCCCATTAAGACCATAGAACAAAGATCACACGCATTGCATTCATTCCAAGCGGTATCGGGATCATCGACATTCTTTCCGCAAGGAAGAATTCCTCCCGAACCTTTAATACTGCTGCAAGTTGCAGTAGCGGTGTCCGCGCTTTTGTCCAAGGGACCGAATAAGTCTTCAGAGTCATTTTCCGGCGGCAGGACAGCAGAAGTACCATCGGAATTGGTACTGGAAGGAGTCAGCGGATTTATAGGATCGAAATATTCTTTGGGAACATTGCCAGGGACATTATTATCAACGGTACCGGTCGAGCCGGAATCTCCAAGAACGGATTCTGCATCACTGCTTTCTGAAGAATCAGCTTCTACTTTGCCCGAATTCAGTACGAAGAGCATTGAAAAAGTTATAACAATTACAGAAATAAATATTCTGCTAAAGGTTTTCATATTTGACTTCTTTATTTTTTTTATTAACGATACTTATTTGCGGACCGGAAACAATGTCAGATTTAAGACTTGCGCGTTTTGATATTTGTCATTGCAAGAAGTCGGTAACCCGGCGAAGTGGCAATCCCGGAACTTGACCAACCCTATTTTTTGTCATCTCGAAGGAGTACTCGACTGAGAGATCTGGGAAATGCACGAAGACTTTGTTGGTATTATTTTTTACAGTAAGATTATATTTGCATAGTATTATTCCCAGATTTCTCAATCGGAGTACCTCATTTCGAAATGACAAATATTGATTGTTTCTTTATAGCAGACATTGCTTTCTAAAAACTGTCATCCCGGAATTTGCACAGCAAATATCCGGGATCCCGTTACTAAGCCGGTAAAAATGAAATATAATGCTTGTCTTGCATAGCTGCGGGATTCCGGATATTTCGGAGTACCGAAATTCCGGAATGACAAATAAAAATTGTTTTTACCTTTCGAAATAACAGATATTGATTGGTTCTTTTAACAGGAGTGTCTTTTCGCAACGACAAGCTAAACACATAAGTCCTAAAATATCAAAGCACATCCGGCATTAGCATATGGTATACCACGCCCCTCCGATCGGATCAATATACCCAAGAATGGTAAGGATGCTGTTTACCACTACCCAGGCCGTAAATACAATAATGAAGCCGACGAGTATGTTTTTTACCATATCCTTCGCTTTGGAAACCAAGCTTGCTTTCCCCACGGCAAAAATATAGAGAAAACCGGCAAAAACAATGGACAAAACCGAGGCGATTCCCGCCATTTTCATAAGGAACTCTATGGTCAATTGTCCCATCAGAATAACGGCGCAGAGATCGCACGCGTCGCATTCGTTCCAGTCGGTACCGGGATCATCCGTATTTCTGCCGCAAGGAACGAGACCGCCGGATTCCGCGGCAACACTGCAAGAAGCGGTGGCTGTCGCGGGAGCATTCCCCAACTGAGGAAAAAGCGGTGCCATTACCGCTTCAGGCAAAGACACGGCGGGAGTGACAGTTTCGCCGGAATCCGCAGGAGTAACGGCCTCATTCGGATCATAATAGATAGGACCGTCATATTTTTCCCCGGCAGTACCCATACCGGAAAAAGCATCGGAGCCGGTTTCTCCGGTGCCGGGAATATATATGTCGCCGGTACCTCCGCCGCCACCGGGAATATCAATACCCGTACCACCAGCGCTGGCATCCGATCCGCCACCGGTAAAAATAACCGTAGAGAAAAAGTCCAGTGCCGGAGCCGGTGGCATCGGCGACTGTTTTACATTGCCGGTCAGACTGGCTTGGGAAGTATTGCCATAAACACCCGCGTTCAACATGTCTCCGTTGTTTTCCGGCTCGTTTTTGTATTCACCATAAACGGAATCCATAGTCCCGGCATCGATGGCAGGCGAATTCTGTGAATCAGCAACCCATTGCGAAAGCGCCGGATCCCATCTGCCGGCTTTGGACATGAGATGGTAATCCGCGCCGGATTTGAAATAAAGAGGATTGGCGGTATAGTTTGCAGTCCCGCCTTTGGTATAGTCCTTACCGTTGCCATAGAAAATATTGTAGGACATCTCGCCGCCGCCCGCTACCCCCACACCGCCGCCCGTGCCATTTTTGCTGGATTTGGTTCCGGTTATTATATTACTGACAATTCTAGCTCGCCCGGTGGGGTCATATATTCCGTATCCGTAATTGCCGTCAAAAGTATTATTAAAAATAATGCTGGCCGCGCTGATATCGGACCTAATGGCACCGTTAATCCCCGTCCCGGAATTACGGCTGTATCCGTTTCCTACGAACAGATTGTGATGGATCTCTATCGCATATCTTCCATCATGCATCGGAATGTTTCCTTTCGATAACCATACGCCCCCCCACCAAATATCATGAAATACATTCCGAAAGATTTGAATATTGTATACCGGCTTCCCCGCCTTGCTGTCAATTTGCACACCAAAACTGCTATCCCTTCCGTTATAAGAATACATCTCATTGTCATGAATGCTGTAATCATAACAATCATCCCCTCTGACACCGTCACTGGTTCTGACTGCTATTTTATTTCCATACGCTTCAATACCATGAGATACGTTTGCATAAAGCCCTTCATGCCCCATGGCATTGACATAATTGTTATAGAATCTCACACCAGCCGTATGGGTCACCCTCATTCCGTCGTTACATCCGTCCTGCATTGTCATATTATGCAAAGAAACATTGATACTGTTATTGATATCTACCATCGTATAATATCCGCGTCCGTGATATCTGTCAGCAGTCTTGCTCTCGCATGCCGCATAGGCCGAATCGGGAGAATTCCAAACCAAACCATCATAACAAGAATCGGCGGCGGCAGAATAATTGCCTGAGCTGAAATTATAATTGCCGTCAATCTGAAAACATTTTATTTCCACGTTTTGCGTCGACGTGCCGACCATTATGGAGTCTGATCTCTTCAAACCTGCATGATCTTTCAACTTGATAATTGCATCACTGTCTCCCTCTAAAATGACATTGCTTTTGAGATGAATCGAACCATTAACTATATAGGTTCCTTTCTTCAGAAAAACCGATCCGCCGGGAGGAGCGCTGGCAATGGCCGTATTGATCTGGTCCTGATTATTGTTTCCGGAAGAAGGAGAAAGGTAAGTGGTATTGGGCAAGGAATAATTACCGTCATTGCACCCCGAATCGGCCGCGAAGACAGACGGAGCGAAAAAAGTAAATGACACGAAAGCGAAAAAAATCGGCAGCAATGTTTTTTTCATAGGGTTATATTGTTTATTAAACTCACCTTACGCAGAAGTGGCTCTCCGGACCCGCTCATTGGGATTTTTGGTTTCATGATAACATTTTTTATTTTGTCATCCCGAAAGATGCACTCATCTGAGGTATCTGGGAAGTATATAAGACTCTGCGAATATTATATTTATTAAAAGATAAAGTTATTATTGCATTGGACTCTTCCTAGATTCCTCAATCGGAGTACCTCATTTCGGAATGACAAATATGTTTCTGCATGAGGCGAGTTGTTAATATGAACGCGATGTCTTTTGGAACTTTCAATCCACGCGAGTTTTGTATCTAAAATGAAGTCAGCACATAGTGTACCATTTGCCCTCGACGGGATCAATGTATCCGAGAATGGTAAGAAGGCTGCTCACAATGGCCCAGGCGGCAAAAACGACGACAAATCCAAGAATGGTATATTTCATTATCGATTTCGATTGAGCAATCAAATTCGTCTTGCCCGACGCGAAAATGTAAAGGAAGCCGGCAAAAATAATGGTCAAGTTGGCTGCAACCGCCGCCACTTTTACCATAAATTCAATGAAGAGCTGACCCATCAAAACAAGCGCGCAAAGATCGCACGCGTCGCACTCGTTCCAAGCGGTGCCGGAGCTGTTTGTATTTCTGCCACAGGGAATCAGACCTCCCGGACTGTCAATGACGCTGCAAGTCGCAGTAGCGGTTGAAGCGCTATCTCTCAAAGGGCCGAAAATACTCTGTAGGGCACCCCCTTCTTTAAAAGCTGCCGGCGTAAGCGCGGTGACCATACTGGTTTCAGTCTCCGCCCCTGTCGGATCCCAATAAGCGGGAAGCTCGGACTCCTCCACGTCGGAAGCGGAAGATTCCGATCCTCCACTGCCTGCAGAGTTACCCGGATTGCCGGCACCCGTGCCGTCAGAGTTGCTGCTGCTGCCTATCGCCGCCGCAATCCCGGTCTTGCCTTCCCCCGCCTCGCTGGTGTTTCCGTAACGACCTATGTCAATCCTTTTCTTAATCTTTTTGTCCTTGGGGTCAGGCTCCTTGGAAGAATCACTTTTTGGATCTCCGGCATCTATACAGAGCGAGCCTTCTTTCAAATGATAATCATGCCCGTCCGCATTTACAAACCAAGGATTAACATTCAGATTATTGGACAGAGAACCTTCCTCCGCCGCCTTGCCCCCGAGACTGTCACGATCAATCGACTCACCGTCGTTTTCAAAATAAATTTGATGCCCTACAATATCCCCCCCGATATTATTCCAAACGTCGTTATAAGAAACCACTATCTTATGATGAGCTTCATCCAAATTTACTATACCGACCCCGCCCAAACCGCTGTCACCCCCGGCGCTATTCCGTTTGTGTTGCGTATTGGCAATAATATTATTTTTAACTGTAATCTCGTAGCCGTCACTGCTGACACCGTTGGCGGTAATAGCCGCCACGATTCCATAATTATAAACTTTATCAAAAGTATTGTTCTCAATATCCAGTTCGCCAAAACCGCTGGTAACGATTGCTCCCATCCAATTTTTGCTGCTGTCATAGCTAAGACCCGTCTCGTAAAAAATATTATGATTGATGCTTGCCTTCACGTCGGTTTTTTCGTAGGTCCCGCTTGCAACGATATGCACACCCGGACCGTAAGTATGATGCAAAGTATTGTAATAGATGGAAATCCTGTTCATCGGCAGCGCGCTGTTGTCGTCCCGCACAACTTCAATACCCGCCCAGCCCGCACTCCAGTTATCGAATGCCTCAATCACGTTATTATGTACGGAAACAATATTGCTGTTCTCCACACGGACACCGGCGTTGGTCCGAACGGTTATCCGGTTCCTCCACGCCTCCGCATATTCGCAGCCATAATAAGCCACCGCATCATGACCCAGCTTGTAAACGAAATTATTAAAAAATTTAACATTCCTGCCCCGGTCCACGCGAAAGCCATCCCCCGCACTGTCATGCAAATACATATCGTGCATTGAATAATCCTTCCCGCCGGTAAAGTGCACCAAATTGTAATAGCCTCTGCCGAAAAGCCGATCTTTCGTCTTGCTCTCGCAATCAGTAAAATTGGAGTTCCAGCTGAGAGGACGATAGCAGGAGTCGGCGGCTTGGGAAGTATTGTTATCATAATTCCCATCCATCTGAAAACATTTGACTTCCATATTATTGGCACCGTCCGGCGCGGTAATAAGCGGCACTCCCGTTTTCCATCCCGCATGATCATCGATTGTTACTATAGTCTCCTGGTCCCCCTCCAGCATTGAGAGGTCCTTCATCTGAATTGAATCGCTAAGGATATACTTTCCTTCTTTCATAAATACGGAAATTTTATTCTTACCATCAAGTTGTTCGATGGCTTTATTAATAACATTTTGGTCATCCTTTCCGGTCGCTTCTATATAGATCATTTGCTCATCATCGTATTGCTTGGAATAATCGCACATGGGACTAATGGCAAAAGCTTTTCCGGCCGGCATAACAAAAAAAAACGCAACCAAGAAAAAGGCGAGGGATATTGTATGCTTCAGGCTTTGCATAACTGGATGGTTAATATTTTCATTGAATAAAAAACGTGGCAATGTTTTTTGTTTTTTATGTCCGGGTCTTTCAAATGAATTTTACCACAAAAAAAATAAAAGAGAAATACGGAACGGTTTCGATAGGCGGAGTAGCAAGGTGGAGTAGCATGGCTTTAGCCTGCACCGCTGTCCAATGCAAAAAAGAACAAATGCATGTACGTTCGTTCCATCCGGCTTGGGACAACCGCGCAGGCTAAAGCCATGCTACTCCGCGTGTAAAATTGTTTTTTGTATCCGGACCACACCAGAAATGGTGTGAAATGCTAGGCAAAAACGTTTTATCGCGCATGGGACAACCGCGCAGGCTAAAGCCATGCTACTCCGAGAATTATTCCGTTTTGACATAAACAAAAGACGCGATAAATCGCGTCTCTACGGAATACGTGGAAATCGTTGGACAGCAAAAAAGGACAGTCCTTACCGCATCAAAAGGACTGTCCTTCCTGTTAATCCTCCAATTCATAACTGTCTCTTTCGGGTTTGTTGATTT
>Ga0172378_10007313_pt1 | contig 10280 bp, 8 predicted proteins | sample GrowelOW332metaG_FD_119755 | JGI IMG/M metagenome (GOLD analysis project Ga0172378, IMG submission 119755) | Groundwater microbial communities from an aquifer near a municipal landfill in Southern Ontario, Canada - Pumphouse #3_1 metaG | ecosystem: Environmental > Aquatic > Deep subsurface >... | reverse complement strand
TTTGTGCTTTCGGATCCAGGGATTTGACCGTCCCCTGCCTGGTTTCTTCAGACAGGCCGCGGGGGCCCGCTGTAGATGGCAATGCGAATCCGCAAGCAGAACGGTCGGGTGTTTTGGTAAGCCAGGCTACCGTATGGTCGAGCTGTGTTGTATCAATTGCCACCCACATGGCTGTGCCATCACTGCGATGCATCTTGTGGACACATACTTGCCCATAGCGTGCTTCGTTTTTCATGATTGCGACCAGTTCTGGTTCGATTGTGGTACTTTCATCGACTGACAGAAACCGTTTGGGATCAGTAATAGCCTGATCAATTGCATTCCCAAGGACAGTGACGGTCCTCTTGGAAAATTCCGAAAGGCCGTATTCGAGTTTGGAAACGCCTTCAAGAGAGAAGTTCAGATGATTCAAATACATGTATTGCAATTTTGTATTCTGCATATTCTTCAAGGTTGCTTCGACCAAGACTGATGTTCCGTTTTCAGCAAGAGAGAGCGAAGGGCTGAAAGTATAGGAAGCAATGAAGGGGGTAGCATAGTGATAGGTCCCACCCAAGGTTACCGGGTACTCTCCTTCTGATAGTTCTATCCATGCTTTCTGATAGCGGGCTAAGGGTAATTCACCATGATGCAGATGCGTATCATCCTTTGAAGGATTGCCCATCGCTGTAATCCCGCAATGCACCATGAATGCCCCGTAATTATGAAGGAAGTTCCTCGCTGCATAGTCAGGTTCAGCGACAAAACCTGAGAATTTTTGTTCCTTTCCATCAATCTTCCAACTCCAGAGGCTCTGGCTGAAAAAAGGCAGCCAGATGAATTCTCCACGCTGCTGAAGTATGCGGACTGCTTCAACACCTGACGGATATTGGAAGCAATAAAGTTTGGTGGTTGATGTTTCCGCGAGCAATGTTTCAGTAGTCGTAAAGTAAGACGGACGAAGATGCAGTTTCATGAAATGGTTCCTTTTTATCGTAATAACAAGAACTTAATGGCATTGTAATCTTGGATTTTTGGATTTTCAAGAAAAAGAGTGAAAATTATACTAAAATTGATTAAAACGTTTTAATGAAAAATATATTTCAGACTGGATTGTTTTCTTGCAAATTAGAAAAACCATTCCTATACTACTCTTGGATTCCAAATGTATTGTTTCTTGCAGGATTACGCTGCAGTTCAGTGATTCAAGTATTCCCTTCCCCATTGAAATAAGGAGGAGCATGTGAAGTACGGAAAGAAGGTTTGGGTCTTTGCTGATGCAGAACTCCCACCGCTGGGAACAAATTCCATCCCCGGGCATGAATCCATTATTATTGCGAACCTTTGTGAGCGGCCTGCTACAATCAATATAACCTTGTTCTATACCGACCGGGATCCGGTGAAAGGCCTTGTGGCTTCAGTCGAGGCAAAACGCGTTCGTTGCCTTAGAACAAATGAGGAGAGGGATTTTCCAGGACATACTGCCTGTATCGGGGAGCAATACGCAATTCTGCTGGAAAGCGATGTTCCTGTAGTAGCTCAATACGGAAGGGCGGAACCCCGAGCCGTAAGTTTTTACACCACGCCTGGGTATTGCGAATAAGGTTTCGTTGGGAGGTTTTCATGCAATTGATTGATATGTTTTTTGACCAGATTGAGGATGCAAAAAAGCGAAAAGTTCCCTTTGTTCTTCCGATAGGAACGATTGAGTACCATGCCCATCATGCATCATCTGGTACAGATACCATGGTCATCACCGGATGTCTCAGGGAGTTGGAAAAAGAACGTGAGTTGGTAGTCCTTCCTCCGATTTGGTATGGAGTAGCTTCCTATGCAGTGGGAGGACCGGAGACGGGTACCATCCAGATAGATGAGGATGCTCATACTGCCTATCTCTATTGCCTTTTGAAATCACTTATCCAGGGTGGTGTCAAGAATCTCTATTTAGTTGTGCATCATCAGACGGAAGAGGATGCTTTGATGCCAATGACCATTTCTTGCCACAAGGCAGCCAAGAAAGTCATCATGGAGTATATGGAGGAAACACAGGGAAGGGGCTGGTGGGGTAGCAATGCCTATAAGGATTACTATGCCAATTTGGGTGGTGGTGATGATCCCTTCTCCTATATCAAGGTAATTCCTCTTATTGATTCAGAGGCACAGCATGCGTGTGGAGGGTTTGACCATGCAGGCAAATGGGAGACATCCCTAATGATGGGTACCTATCCCGAAAATGTTGATCTCTCCCTGTGCAGCCGCAATACTGAGTGGTTTGCAAAGAATGCGGTGGAGGCCAGTCAAGCTTTGGGTAGTCATATGGTTGGGTGTGTCCTGCAATGGTTGAGAAAGGCGATCGTGTAAATGTGAATATATGTTATAGACATATAGCAATGATTTTAAATCCAGCGAGAGCTGGAAAAAAAAGGAGAGAATCATGAAAAAAGGAGTGGTATTGGTACTGGTGCTGTTGCTTGCAATCTCCACTTTGGGTGCGCAAGGTACAAAGGAAGCCGGTTCAGCGACGACGAAAATCGGCGTAAGCATCATGGAATTGAGCGCCTACACCTGGTATCTGGGTGTAATCGATGGATGTGAACAGTGGGCGGAAGACCATCCCGAGGCCAACTTTACGTTCCAATTCGAAGATTCCCGCTCGGATGTTTCCACTATGCTGAATAATATTGACGCCCTCATCACCGGCGGTGCAAAAGGCATCATACTCTTCCCTGCAGATGCATCATCGGCAATTCCGACCATGAAGCAGTATGTGCAGAAGGGTATCCCATTTGTTATCGGCGACTATGCTCAGAATCCCAAGAGTCCAAGTGACATTATCTGGGAAACCTTTGTCGGCCACGACATGCGTATGCTCGGTGAGACTTCCGGTGAAGTGGCTGTGGAGTATCTGAAGAAGCTTGGAAAGCCCGATCCTGTATGCTTGTTCATCAGCAGACCTACTTCCGGCCAAGTTTCTGTTGACCGTTTTGAGGGATTCAGAGATGTGGTGCTTGCTTCCTTCCCGAAGGCAAAAATCATCGAGGAAGGGGACGTGGGTGCAGGTTCCAGAGACTCTTCCCAGAGTCTGATGGAGAATGTATTGCAGAGAGAACCGATCATCAATGTAGTCAGCGGACACAATGATGCAGAAGTCGTTGGTGCCTACAACGCTGCAAAAGCTGCAAATCGCAAGGAAATCAAGTTTATCGGTATTGCCGGAGACAAGGATGTTCTTGGGTATGTGACCAGCGGTAATGAGAGCTGGCTTGGTGAAGTTTTACAGAATCCAGTCGACCTTGGGTATCAGGCCACAGAGGCTATGTATCAAGCTTTGGTACAAAAGAAAACCCTGGAAAAGGTATGGGATCTGCCGAAACCGGAAGCCATTACACCTGCCAATGTCGCAAAGTATGATTGGCAGAAATGGTCCTGGCTGTAGATTTTTGAAAATGGTGTTGGGCGGAGGACCTATTCTCTGCCCAACCATTTGAATTGTCAATGAAGGTACACCATGATACACCTCCTACCACAACCTAAAAGCTTGCTTGATGCAAAGCATACTACAAAGAAGTTCTTTGCTATTTGCCTGAATACAGAAGATTCTGCGTTGCGTGAAATCGCACATTACCGGTTCTGGAACTATCCCGATATTCTCAAGGAAAGCCATTCTGCCGCTATCGAGATAACCCTTATTCCCTCTTTGGCATCAAAGCAGACTGATGATCCTGTACTTTTCTCCAGTCAAGGGTATGCGTTGGAAATCTCTGATGAAGCAATACGCTTGTATTATGAACACAGGGCTGGCTATGTTAATGGGCTTACAAGTATCAAGATGCTGATTCTTGATCAGGAAGATGGTTCCTATACGCTTCCTTGCTGTGAAATTGTCGATTGGCCTTCGGTGGCAGTGCGTGCCGTAGCTCCCACTTTTTCTTGGTATGCCGGCTATGGAAGAATCGGATTCGATTCCCAGCTTTGGGATTATGAGAAGTGGGTCGAATTTCTGAATATTTGCATGGACAACAAGATCAATCAATTCAATATGGTAATGTATGGCTATTGGCCGTTTGAATTTAAAGAGTATCCGGAAACTGTTCTACGAGATGTTCCTATCAAGATGTGGAATGCAGAAAATGAGAGTTGGCTGCAGGTTCGGTATACCCATCCCAATGTCGAGCAGCCATACCTTGGCCGGCTTCTTGCATTGGGCCACAAACTTTCGTTCTCCTTCTTCGCGTATGTGGGTCTTAATTCCTACAATGGGGGATACTCCATCAAGCATCCTGAAGCGAGGATGATTCCTCCCAAGACGAGTACGTTTCTCAATGACTTTGACTCACTCTGTGTAAGTAATCAGGGTAATGTAGAATATATTCTTGCTTCCATGAAGCATATTGCCCAGCTGGGTTTTGATGGGTTCTCCCTTGAAGAGAGCGAGGAAGGCTTCTGGTTCTGTGAATGTGATGCATGCAAGGAACGTTGGCACGCTTCTGCCTCCTCCCCCGGTGAGGCAAAGCACAAGGCGAATATCTGGCTTCTGAACAGGATTTGGGAGACGGTGAAGGCAGTCAACCCCGATATCATTCTCGGTATACGCGCTTTTAGGCAGCCTCCTTTGGAAAAAGATCCAGCATTCCTTGATGAGTGCGTACGAACTATGCCCAAGGGAATCAATCTCTTCTGGGCTCCCGGCCTCTACGTGCCTGAAACCGAATTTCCCAAATGGGTAAAAGCCTTTGGCAAGGAGCATATCTGGGGCAGGGATACGGAATCAAATTCCATTACTTCTACAATGGGAAGACTGTATCGTACGTTTGCATCCAATTTGCTTCGGTACGAGGATGAGGCAAACGAGCAAGTTATCGAAACCGACATTGTACAGCACCTTGGCAGCGTTGCTATGGGTGTGCATGGTATCAACGGCTTCATGTTTGAGTGGTACGGACTGTTCTTGCATCTGTTTGCGCATGGAAACTACGGTTGGGGATCAACGATGGAACCTGATGAGTTTTTCAAGCAGGCTTGTCTTCTCAACTTCAAATCCTTGGGAGAGAATGTTCTGTACGTGATGCGGCATATGCTGACTATCCATGAGAGTCAGATGCCATTCTATACTACGGCCTTCCCATTTCAGAAAAATAAGGTAAAAACAAGCGATATACCGGCAATCCAGGCTGCCAAAAAGCAACATCCTCTTCTGATGCAAATGCTCAGTGAATTGCATGATGCATGCAAAGCGGACCTCCGTCTTCAATACTGGGCTCCTCATTTTGCCAAACTTATGAATGCGCAAAGGCGCAATGCAGTTATTTATGAAATGGTTTTGGCTTCGTTGGAGTATGAGCAGGAGTCTGACCTTAAGAAAAAGGATGCATTGCTGGAGCAGATTCTTGCGTACAACGAGCAGGATTTTGCCATAGCCAAGTCGATGTTCTTTGATGTGAATCCTGTTGGAGAAACGGGAGTTAAAAGCTGCATGTTCCCCTACCACGAGATCAAGCGGTTGATTCACAACCTTCGCAATCCCGAACATCCGGATACTGACATTATCTGTTCTGGTATCGAAGCTCTAGGCTGGCTCTGGTTGTAGATTAGGAGGATCGGATGGAATCTGAGGCATTAGTTGAGGTACGAAATTGTACCATGGTGTTTCCGGGTGTTACTGCGTTGGATACGGTTGATTTTACGTTACTCGCCGGCCAGTGTCATGGCTTGGTAGGGGAGAATGGAGCTGGAAAATCAACATTGTCTAAATGCATCATTGGTGACTACCGGATGACAGCTGGACAGTTGTACATTCAGGGGAAGCAAATTCACATACCCTCCTATTCGGTGCGTAAATCCCATGAAATGGGCATCGCCATTGTGCATCAGGAGTTTCAGCTGATGGGAGATTTGAGTGGTTTAGAAAACATCTTCATCGGTCGATATGAAAAAAAAGGTGTACTGATCGACTGGAAAGAATTACAGAAACGGGGAGAGGATTTACTTGCCTATCTGCAATGTAATGTGGATCTGAAAGTAAAAGTGAAACATCTCCGTACTGCTGAGAAGCAGATTATCCAACTTGCGAAAGCGATGCTGGATAATCCCAAGGTCCTGATCTTGGACGAGCTTACCGCTGTACTGCAGGAAGAAGGAATACAGAACATTTTCCGCATCATCAAGCTGTTGAAAGAGCGAGGGATTGGAATTATCTATATATCGCATCGATTGGATGAGATTTTTCAGTGTTGCGATCGATTTACGGTTCTTTGTGATGGAAAGTTTATTAGTAGCGGGGAAGTGAAGGATATCAATAAGCAGCAACTGGTGAAAATGATCATCGGCCGGGAATTGAAGAATGTCTATCCTCCGAAGAACCAAGTGTTTGGTGAGACATTGTTGGAAGTACGCCATCTCTGTGCACCTAAAGCCTTTAACGATGTATCACTGGAAGTGAAGGCAGGCCAAGTAGTAGGGATATCCGGTTTATTGGGTGCAGGTAAAACTGAGTTGATTCATGCTATGTATGGAAATCATCCGATAATAAGCGGAGAGGTTCTGGTTCGGGGGAAAGTAGTACATGTTAAGAGCCCGAGGCACGCTATCAGAGTAGGGCTCGGCGTGGTTCCTGATGAGCGCAGAATACTTGGTCTGAATATGTTGTATTCAATCAAGGACAATACCATCCTTGCTTCCATGGGAAAGTTCCGTAAGTGGAAGGTCTTTCAGGATCATAGGAAAGAAGCAAAAGCTGCCTTTGACATAAACAAGAAGATGAATCTACGCTATTACTCACTCTGGCAGTTGGTTAGCAAGCTCTCAGGAGGGAACCAGCAGAAGGTGGTACTTGCCAAGTGGATGTTGCGTGACTGCGATATTTTCCTTTTGGACGAGCCTACCAGGGGAATCGACATCGGGGCAAAATTTGAAATCTATGCCCTGATCAATGAACTTGCCAAGGCCGGTAAGGCGGTAGTTTTGGTATCCCCTGAACTGGAAGAAATCATCGGACTTTCCAACAAGGTATATGTACTATACGAGGGGAAGGTGATGGACGTGGTTGAAGGCGAGCATATTACACAAGAAGTAATTATCCATGATTTGTTAGGAGTAAAAGAGATATGAGCGAAGCGAAAGAATTTATCGAGAAGAACAACCGTTTCAGAGGAGGGTTTAAATCGTTCTTTCATGAATGGATGATTTTATTTCTCTTCATCATCCTGTTTGCGATTTGTAGTATCAGTTCGGCTAAGTTCCGTACTGCTGACAATATCATGAATATTTTGCGTCAAGCTTCTTTCATTTCAATTATCGCCTTGGGGGAGTTCTTTGTCATCCTGATTGCAAACATGGATATGTCGATTACTTCCATTATTGGTATGACTTCAATATTTTTTGCTGGAATGGTGGTGAATGGCGGAGTCCCAATGGTTTGGGCATTGATTATTGTATTTGTACTCGCAATTCTCGTAGGAATTATCAATGGCGCCTTAACAGTATATGGTCACATGCCGTCATTCATTGCAACCTTGACGGTGATGAATATCATCAAGGGCATATATTTCATCTATTCCAAAGGATTGCCAATCTCCGGCCTTCCTGAAAGTTTTAATTTTCTTGGAGCAGGATATCTGGGCTTTATTCCTTTCCCTGTTATACTACTGCTCATTGTTGCAATAACACTACATATGTTCACCCAGCATACTGAATTGGGGAGAAGCTTCTATGCAGTCGGAGGCAATAGTGAGGCAAGTAAGTTGTCTGGTATCAATGTAAAATTCATCGGAATTCTTGCGTTTGTTTTCAGTGCCATCCTTTCCTGCATCGGAGCTTTGGGTCTTACTTCCAAGACTTTGAGCGGGAATGTCAGTATTGGTGAGAACTTGTTGTTCGATGTCATGACCATTGTTGTTTTAGGTGGTACCTCGCTTACCGGTGGAAGGGGAAAAATCTTTGGTGTTGTCATAGGGGCTTTATTCCTGCAGGTGATTTCCAACATTATGATTTTGATGAGTATCAACAGCTATTGGCAGTGGGTGGTGAAAGGAATCATTCTTATTGTAGTTGTACTGATTGATTCAAATTCTAAACACGATTGAGCACATAGTAAGATTCCTTCCGTAAGGTCCCTCAAGAGCATCCGAGAGGGACTTTTATTTGTAGGATGCATGGGCAAGGAACGGGATGCGCATAAAACTGGGTTTTGATAGGGAACTGTTATTCTCATGTCTCCTACTTTTCTCAATTGGATTTGAGATGGGTGGATTCCAAGCTGTGATACGCACCATGGCAGGGTATTTCGCCCTTGGAAAAATGGATATTGGATTTCTGGTAGCTGCCCAATACGTTGGCATCATTCTCATGCCTGCATTGTTCGGGGGTATTGCTGATCGGGTTGGAAAGAAGCGAATGCTTATATGTTTTATGCTCGTATTCAGTATGGGTACTTTGCTTGTGGCCCTTTCTTCAAGGCTCTCTTTAACGGTGGTAGGTTTCTTTTTCATCGGATCCGGCTATGGAGTTTCAGAAAGCGTATGCACTGCAATGCTTGGTGATTGTTATCGAGAGGATGCCGATCGCTCTATCAATCTCAGCCAGGCCTTCCTATGTATTGGTGCAGTTGTGGCTCCGCTCGTTTCCTCCCTGCCAGGATTCAATTGGCGTTGGGTTTTTCTTGTAAGCAGTGCAGTCTGTTTAACGTCGCTGGTTCTGTTGCTTTTTGAGTCTGGTTTTCCTGATGGGAAACATTCTTCAGGTACTGTCATCCTTGATGGTTCCTTGATTAAAACCAACCCATTCATTCTATTTTTTACCACGATGCTGCTCTATGTTGGTCTGGAGAATGGGTTCGGATATATTGCAGAAACATATTTTTTCGAATCTTTTCAATCGTCTTGGGGGGCCTATGCGCTTTCACTGTATTGGAGTGCCATGGCACTTTCCCGGTTGCTCAGCAGTGCAGTTTCCCGTGATTTATATATGCAGTTGAAACGAAGGTTCATCGCGATAGCCTTACTGTTTGTATTTCTTGCTCTGAGTAGATCCCCTTTGATTTCCTTGGTTCTCTGCACCTTGGTTGGTTTTTGTTATGGCCCGATTTGGTCGTTTATCATGGCTCTTGCAGTCAGAAATTATCCAGAGAAATCTGCTAGTGTAACCGGTCTGATTAGTTCCGGGTGTGGTCTTGGGGGTGTCTTGTTTCCCATCCTGATGCAAGCAGTCCCCCAAGGAGGTGGGTTTGTGCTGCTTGCTGCCTCTGCATTGGCAGCAAGTGTGTGTATTATACTCGCTGCCCGAAAAAACAAAACAGTACCCCGTTACCAGCAATGAACGATTAGCCGGACTCGAGAGACCAACTATCTATGAAAGCTAAGGGCATGCAATGAGCAACCTCCAACTAACAACCTGTTGCTTAAGAAAACAGCTCCTTTTTAAGTCCTTCCAAAAACCTGACTACCCGTTGGTTTGAATAATTGCCTTCCAATTCCAGAAAGTTTTCTTGGGTAATTTCTTTCAGGCTTTCCTCCTCAATACGCAGGGATTCCAGCAAGGGGCGGCTTGAAGTCCACGTACACCCATGCAGGTACACATAATCGGCAAGTGCTTTCAGGCCGGTTGCCCTAAACCATACTGAATATGCATTATCCTGGATGCGCTCGACTCCTGCAAATAGGGTTTTTTGAGGAACTCTGTCGTAGGCGAAATGTCCGACCGGTGTGTCGAATTCTGCTGAAGGTCGGGAAGTGACAGCGGTAATGCTCCTCACAGCCTCAGGTATCCAACCATGGAGACTCAAGGCAGTTTCAAGACTGATATAAGAGAGCGTTACAATCATCTGTGATACACAGAGAGGATTCAGCTCGCGCTTTCGGTACAGAGGAGAAAGGGTATACAAACCACGTTTGATATGGATGATATCACCATCATCAATCGCTCGCTTGACCAAGGCATACCGGGTATTTGCACTTCCATGTACAAGATGAGATATCTCCAAGGTAGTGAACACAGGGACAGGGACTTGCTGGAGAATTGCCTTCACCAATCGATTCATGTAAGAATCCTTACAAGTTTTGATTAAGATACTGTCATAAAATGACAGTTATAGAGTAGTAGTATCCTCGAATCGTAGCAAAGCAATGATTCGATAGAAAACCACAGGTTATAGCTGTGGATAAAAAGACTTGGGGCTTTGCCTAAGCGGAGAGAAGCCTCCTGTGGTACAGTGTTTGTGGCGCCAACCGCAAACATGAAAACACAAGGAGGCCATCCATGGATGAGAGTAGCCTATCACATACGAGGTGGAATTGCACGTATCACCT
>Ga0172378_10007312_pt1 | contig 10281 bp, 19 predicted proteins | sample GrowelOW332metaG_FD_119755 | JGI IMG/M metagenome (GOLD analysis project Ga0172378, IMG submission 119755) | Groundwater microbial communities from an aquifer near a municipal landfill in Southern Ontario, Canada - Pumphouse #3_1 metaG | ecosystem: Environmental > Aquatic > Deep subsurface >... | reverse complement strand
TTCTACCAGAAAGGCTCATGGGTTCAGAAAGTATTCGACCACATAAGGGCAGGGGCTGCTGCACGGGACCCTGACAACGCAGAGATCTGGAAGAAGATGACAGCTCACGTGCTCCGGCACTCGGCCAACACCAATCTTCTGGTCGCCGGTGTGAGCAAGCTCCTGATTGCTACTTATCTCGCCTGGGAGAAGCAGGATCTCAATGAGACACAGATCCGTTACACCCACCTGGTGGGCAAGAGCCTGCAGCCAGTGGCAGATGCACTGGACAAGATCTACGGACAGAAGAGGCTGCTCAAGTTCGCCAGAAAAGCCTAAATAGACTGACTGCTTTTGTATGCATCATAGGCAGCACTCGCTCTTTGCCCCTTATCATAGTCAACCATTGTCGAAATTCCAACCAGAATTATTATTATCAGAAGTACAATCACTATCATCTGCTGTCTGTTCTTTTTTGCGTCATTATCCTTTTTCTGTTCAATAGGAGTCTCTTTGGTTTCATTTTTTGCTTCGGTTTTCTTTTCATATAAAATGTATTGCAAATAGCCAATTGCAACTAATCCTACAAATCCAGCAAAAGCTATAGCATACATAGTTCCGGAAGTAGAATTGCCACCAGTAATCAATGCTGCTATCAAGCACACCAAGAGATACCATGCTATCCACATAAGTATCCCAATTAAAACCGATTTGAAAATGCTAGGTTTCTTCATATTAACCTCTCGCCCATCCTATGCCGAAAATTATGGAGACAATCAATTGACTGCAAGCAGAAAGAAAGAATCCGATCTTCCATCTTTCCTTTCCTAGAAAACAACCGGCTATCAGAATAGGAATGCTTGAAGCTGAAAAAATGAAGCCGCTTTTCCATCCAGAAGAATAGAAAGCATAATCAATCAACAGGAGTATCCCTATCAGAATTATCGTGAAGTCCATTTCCTTGTCATCAGTCATTCTTACCCCACAATCTTATCTGAGCTCTTTTTTTCCAATTCTTCTTCAGGCATGTCTAATATCTTTCGGATAATTTTCAAAGTCTCTTCAGATGCCTTAGCAAGATAAGGTAGATAACATTCAAAATCTACTGCTTCTTTTCCAAAGAAGAAATAACCAGGCTCAACTCCTAATATTCTAGACAGCTTGAGAATCTTGCTCTGTGTCAGATCGTTCACTCCTAGTTCCAGCTTATTGATCGAAGATTTGCTTTTGTAACCCATTTGTTCAGCAAGTTCCTGCTGTGTCATTCCAAGAGCAGTTCTTCGTAGGTAGACTTTTCGTCCGAAATTCTTCAACATAATTTTTTTCCTATTGAAACAGTAGCACAAGGTAGATGGAAAAGCAACTTTTTTAAACAAATTTGTTAAATATTCTTGACACAAGGTGCAACTGGTGCTACTTTGAAGTTGATTTAAAATCTACCAACAAGGAGATGATTAGATGACAAACACAATAAGACTTCAAGAATACATAAGAAAGAGTGGCATCAAGATGTCAAGCCTTGCTGATAGGCTTGATATTTCGCGTTATACACTGTGCAACAAAATCAACAATAAGAACGAATTCAAAGCAGGGGAGATACAAGGACTATGCGACATCCTTAGTATCGACGAACATGACATGAAGAGTGTTTTTTTTGCACATCGGTAGATTTTAAATCCACTTGGAGAAATGAAAAGATGTACATTGACGATAAGAGCATGGCAGAGTTCCTCCTCGCACAGAGGGAGATGATCAAGAAGCTCAATGCTCTGATCAGCACTCTTGAGACTGAGCACTATGCTCCGCTCTCCCAGATAGCAGGAGAGCTCAGTCTCCCCCTGAGATACGTCCGCCACATGTACGAGGCCGGACAGCTGACCAAGCGCAAGGGCACGCTCTTCTGCGTTGAGGAAGTCCTTGCCAAAGCAAATCCCAGCAAGTTCTTGAAAAACGATAAAGGTGCTTCGGACTCAATTCCAAGACCAGTCCGAGGCGCCCCGGAGAATGGTTGCCGCTGAAACTCCGCAGCGGCGCGGGTTCGATTCCCACGCTCCGGTATAGATGATATCAGCCACGATTCTGATGGCAAAAACCCTGGCTTTGAAAAGAAGGAGGCGTGTCTGCTGGTAGCAGGGACCAAGGTTAAGAGTTGCGGCGGAACACTCCGCTGCATTCGATAAAAAAACAACCAGCGCCGTAGGAATGAGAGCACTGGTTGTGTGAAATAAGTTGAAAGCAGTTCCAACCGTTTTCATCTTACGCCAGGATGGCCGAGTCGGCAAGAAGTTGCGCGACAACGCCGAAGGAAGAATGAATGAGCAATTTCATTAGAGAAAGTTGCCCGGACCGGAAGTCGTGGCTCGAGGCCAGGCACAGGATTCCGGGATCCGTGGGAGCCAGCGATGCAGCGAGCATCATGGGGTACTCGCCATGGAGAACTATAGACCAGGTCTACGATGAACTGACAGGATTGAAGAAGGCTGAGGACATAACATCAAAGGCCTGCGTCCAGTTCGGCATCCAGGCAGAGGAGCATATCCGCGAGCTGGTGCGGCTTGACCTTCAGGACATCTACACCATTGAAAATCATCCGTTTGACATATTGAGAATGAATGAAAATCCATTCATCTTCGCTACGCTTGACGGCGAGCTGACACGTAGATCTGACGGAGCGAAAGGTGTCCTCGAGATCAAGACCGGAAACAGTCTCATGACCAGCGATTGGGCTTTCGGACAGATTCCTGAGCACTATGCCTGCCAGGTGTGCCAGCAGCTGCTTGTGACGGGGTGGGAGTACGCAATCGTAGTTGCAAGACTCAAGCGCGATAACTTCCCTATCGCCAGCAAGGGACTGCCTGGGATCGCCTGGTTCTACAGATATGTAGATGCCAGTGACAAGCACACCGCCGCATCGATCCAGGCGGTACTTGAAGCGGACATAGCTTTTCATGACGCAGTGATCAGCAGGACACGGCCTGCTATAAGCATCAATTACAGGACAAGGAGCAAGAGATGACTAAGAAAGAGAACGAAGAGCTCAATGACTTCGCAGCGAAGCCGGGTGACTTCGATTATGAAGACGGAAAAGAAGATGGAGCATTCCAGACCTTCTGCTGTCAGGACGAGTACAAGCAAAGTGAAGAAGTGGGAGAAATGAGCACAGAGTTCGGAGTGACGATTGTCCCCGGAACGATATCGCTTGAATCGACCAAGGACCAGCTGAGGTCCTTCGTTGAAACTGTAAAAGCCAGCTACATAAGCCAGCCTATAACTGCTGACAATTTAGTGTCGGCGAAAAAGGATCTGGCCAATGTAAGGAAGATCGGGAAGCAGGTCACGGCCAAGATGGCCAGTGTGAAGAAGGAGCTGCTTGCTCCTTTCGATGCTCTGAACACAGAGATCAAAGCCATTCTTTCCGGTCTGGATGAGATTGAGACTGAGATGGATGAAGGCATCAAGGCTGTCATCCAGGCCAGGCAGGAGAAGAAGCACGCCGACGTCGTCAAGCTTCTTGAAGACAGACTGTCCCAGATGAAGCCGGAAGTCGCAGAGCTGATCAAGGACTACTACAGCCCCAGGTGGGACCTCGTCAGCACATCAGCCGCTGACATCACTACTGACATCCAGTCATTGGCCGACAACGCTAACGCAGTCATGTCAGCAGTAAGAGGCAATCCTCATGAGGCGCAGCTGCTTGGAGTCTTCAGGCAGTGCAGGCAGTTCACTCCGGTCCAGCAGGCAATGGAGCGCTTCAGGCTTGAAGACGAAAAGATGGCCGAGCTTCAGCGGATCAGAGCCCTGATGGAAGCCGAAGAGGCTGATCGCAAGACAGCCGAGGAAGACTCCAGAGCGCAGCAGAAGGAGCCCGAAGCTGAAATCACCCAGCCGGAACCGGAAACTCCGCTGCAGCCACAGGAGCCCGCAAGGGAAGAGGCGAGAACAGTGATCATAGCACAGTTCTCAATTCAGGGAGAGGTCACGGCCATCTCTGAAGTCATCAGATATGCCGGGGACCTTGGTGTGATCATCAAGAGGACCGGCGAAGCAAGGAGGGCATGATGTCAGGAACAAATGTGCAGATTAATTTAGGTAAGAAGAATCCGGTAGCCCCGGTGGTGGCTATGGCCAAGTCGCCGAAGATGCTGGCAAGGTTTCAGGAAGTACTGGGCCAGAAAGCACCTCAGTTCCTGGCATCGGTGGTGTCGGCAGTGAACACCAATCCGCTGCTTCTGCAGGCCGATCCCGGCTCCGTCATGGCATCGGCCATGGTGGCGGCAACGCTGAATCTGGATGTGATCCCGGGACTTGGGTTCGCGGCCCTGGTGCCCTATTGGGACAACAAGACAAAGAGACAGGTCTGCCAGTTCCAGGTCATGACCAAAGGATTCGTGCAGCTTGGCCTCAGATCAGGACAGTATGCTGCAATGAATGTCACTGAGATATATGCAGACGAGTTCGTCTCGTATGATCCACTGACAGGCAGCGTGCAGCTCAAGTACGTCAAAGACGGAGACAGAGACAACGAGAGGCTTGATAAGGTGGTAGGATATGCATCCTACTTCAAGCTCATCAATGGCTACGAGCATACCGAGTACTGGACTAATGACCGGATACTCAAGCACGCTCTCAGATTCTCTAAGTCTTTTGCTAAAAACAGCACAGGGCTCTGGAAGGATGACTTCCCATCCATGGCCAAGAAGACCGTGCTGAAGAATTCCTTGAGCAAGTGGGGTCCTCTATCCACAGATATGCAGCGAGCAGTCGTAGACGATCAGAAAGTCTACGATGATCTGGAGGCCGAAGGATCATACGAGGACAATGAAGGCTCCGCATCTGCAGTTCCTGAGCCCAAGGCAGTCCCGAATGCCTCAAGCCTCAATCAGCCAAGGCACGCACCTGCCCAGACGCAGGAACCCGTGCAGGAGCCCGAGAACGGCTACTATGACTACAATCCGGATGAACCGGACACGGACGTTGCAGAATCTGCTTCAAGTGGAGAGGCCATCGATGATTCTTCGATCCCTTTCTAGCTTCTTCGTTCCCCAGGAAGTCGTCCCGCAGCAGAGGCCGCGGGCAACTTCCTTTGCAGGTCACGCACATGTCTACGATTTGCCGAAATGCTCGGAATTCCGGAATCTCGTCAGGATGATTACCAGCCAAGCCTGGAAAAATCCGCCATTGGAAAAGAATGTGCCTCTTATGGTACGTGCAGTATTTATCCTGGCGATTCCCAAGAGCGCATCCGCAAGACGCAGGAAGCTCATGATCGACGGGATGATTCTGCCTACAAGGAAGCCTGATGTAGACAACGCTGCTAAAGGAATTCTGGATGGTGCAACAGGGATCATCTGGCAGGATGATTCACAGATACAGTGTCTATCATGCGGAAAGTTCTTCGGCGAGACGCCTGGGACATTCGTGAACGTATATCAGATTATCAATTATAACAAAGAGGATATGACATTCCTAGTTAGGAATGTTAACAAGGAGAAAGACGATGAAAATTGTTAATCCATTCGCTACGGTGCCAAGCAACGGCTTGCTTGGAAATGACTCAGTCGGCAAGAAGGACAAGGCGATCAGAAGCAGCGCAATGTCCAGGATAAGAAGCCTTCTGGCGTCAGATAACTGCGTGATCATCGACACGGAGACAACGGGAATCCCGAGAGGCGGCGAGCAGCCCTACATCACAGAGCTATCAGCGATCGATCTTGAGGGCAGGACTCTCTTCAGCTCCCTGCTTAACATCCCGGTTCCAGTGCCTCAGATAATCACACAGATCACAGGAATCGACGACTCCATGCTCAAGGGCAAGCCATCCTTCGACGCTGTCTATGAGGATATCAGCGAGATCTTGAGAGGACGCACAGTCCTTGGCTGGAATGTGGCTTTTGATATCCAGATGCTTCAGATCGAGTGCGATAGGCTAGGTTATCGCACGCCCATCGAAGGCTGCACCGATGTCATGGCTCTGTACGGCATAGCCACTGCTGGGAAGAAGTGGTGCAAGTTGGCCAAAGCTGCCGAGGAGCTCGGCATAGAGAGCGAACAGGAGCATAGATCGCTGGGAGACTGCCTTATGACTCTTCAGGTCATGAAGGATTTCGCAGCAGATACCGCCACCGAAAGCGAGAAGCTGAGATACGAGAAGAACTTGCGGATTATTGAAGATGCGGAGCTTCCGTTCTGAGAAGGAGGAGATATGGACTATTGTCAGCTATCAACTAAGATATGGACTGATGAGTGGTTCCTTGAACTGGATTCAAGGGAGAAGCTGTTCTGGATTTACCTGTTAACGAACGACAGGCTCAACGTCGCCGGGGTGTATGAGTTCAGCGCCAAGCTGGCCAGCTTCACCACCGGCCTCGCCATGGAGGATATTCAGCAGTTTGTCTTAAAGTTCCAAGAGGATCACAAGATCTGTCTATCTGGAAAATTCATCGCGGTCCTCAAGTATCCGGTCTACAGGGACTATGACAAACCGGGCAACAGGAACATAAGAAAAGCCATGGATTCGTGCATACAGAAATTACCAGAAAGTGTAAAGAAAGACCTTATTAATGCAGGTTATCTTTACACTTTTGATGCCCCTTCAGAGGAAACTAAGACAGCAGGAGACAGCAACCAAGACCCTTCAAAGCCCCTTAATACTCCCTTACAAGACCCTTCAAAGCCCCTTAATACTCCCTTACAAGACCCTTCAAAGCCCCTTAATACTCCCTTACAAGACCCTAATAAGACCCTAGGTAACAAAGGACAAGTGACAAAGGACAAAGGACAAGTGACAAAGGACAAAGGACAAGTGACAAAGGACAAAGGACAAGTGACAAAGGACAAAGGACAAGTGACAAAGGACAGTCTATCTTGCCCGTCTTCGCCGGACAATCCCACACCCTCGGAAAATCCTGATGACAAAGCCGATTATGACATGATCATCTCGAATTACAACTCGATCTGCCGTTCCTTGCCTCGATGCACAGTGATCTCCGACAAGAGACGCAATGCCATCGAGGCCTGCTGGAAGGCCTATCACGAGCGCCTGTTCGAAGGCTTCCGAAAGGCAGAGGATTCGGACTTCCTCAGCGGACGCTCCAAGAGTGGATCATGGTGCAGCATCGACTGGCTCATGGTAGTCGGCAACATGGCCAAGGTTCTTGACGGCAACTATGCCAACAGCAGCGGAAGCAATCGCAATCACACGGACAACAGCAACTGGGACGGGATCCAGGGCGGGGAGATCAAACTATGAACGGAATAACGGAAAACAGATTCATCAGAGAGCTGCCTATACCGCCGTTCTACAGGATGATGCAGCGAGACTTCGGATGGAAGGCCGTCAAGACTGGACTGTACGAGTGCCCGAAGCATGGCGAGTTCCAGTGCACGACTTATGAGAACACCGACAGCGAAAAGACTCACGTCGAGTGCCCGAAGTGCCGCGAAGAAGCGGATGCTCTTCAGCTTCGCAAGGAAATCAGGCTTTCCATGCTTCTTGACAAGCGTCTTGCCGTCGGGCTTCCAGATGACATCCGCACAGTCACCTTCAGCGACCTCACGCCCCGTGACAATGCAGAGCGCATGGCCTGCGAGTGGGGCAGAGGATTCTCCCAGCAGTACAGAAATCTCTGCCTGATGGGACGCACCGGACCGGGCAAGAGCTGGCTTGCTGCAGCCATAGTCAATGACTGCCTTGAGCACGGCAGAAGCGTCATGTACGCCACCGAGGACACGGTCATGAAGAAATTCAAGGCCTCGTTCGTCAAGTGGCCTGAGCGAACCGAGCAGGAGATCACCGACGAGCTCATCAGCAAGTCAGTGCTTGTGATCGACGAGATAGGCCAGGGCGACAAGTCCGACTGGAGACAGCGGAAGCTGTATGAGATCATCAGCGAGCGGATATCTAAGTGCCGGTCTACAGTGTGCATCAGCAACTGCACCCCGGAAGACTTCCGAGCCTATCTTGGAGACCCGATCATATCAAGGCTCCGCATAAGCGGTAAATTCATAACTTACACCGGCAGTGACCGGAGAGGAGAACGGAAATGAACGAGATTGTAAGCAAGAAGCTGAAGGCAGCTTGCAAGGAAGCGGCGATGAGCCACAAGTTTTCAGAGGAGACAGCGGAAAGAATGGCAAGCAAGCTGGAAGCTCAGATCTTCGCATCGCTGATCACAGACATAATCGCAGGAAACAGCGCCAGCACTTTCAAGATCAATCTGGAGGACAGATGACTCATGATGAACAGCGGTCGCAGACAGCGATCATATCAAGGCACTTCAGGTGTCAGGGAAACGAGATAGTCGAGATCCAGAGCAGCAGCGATGCTCCGGACTCGCAGGCAGGCAGGAAGTGAAGCAGAGGAAGCCGAAGAATGAGATCAGATACGTCTACCCGCAGGAGGGCATAGACGTGCTTGAGTACGACAGGGACGGCATCTTCGTGCGCAGCTATGACACGCTCAATGATGCCGCGGCAGTCCAGGGAATCAAGATCCAGAAGCTGCTGCAGCTCATCGCCTACGATGACAGCTGGCACGGCCACACCTTCGACATCCCAGCTTCGTCCGACTTCTGCGTAGAGACCTACAAGGACGGGTCGGACAGAGAGCGATACAGGATCGCCAAGGAGCAGAAATGAAAACGAATGAATCCAAGGATTCCATGAATTACGGACGGCAGAAACAGAGAGGGAAGCCGTTCGGTCAGGAGGATATGAAATGACTGAATGTGCTGAATGCGGAAGCATTATTGATATAGGATGCAGAGCAGTTTTCGTGCATGACGGAAAAGAGGATTTGATTTTCTGTGATAATAATGAATGCATGAGGGATTATTACCGGAGGAATCCTACGATTGACATGGAGATGGATGGAGAGACTGCTGGAATGCATATGAGCCGTCTTAATCGCCAGCATGACATTCATTTCGGACTATATGACGAGGAATAAAGCCTGAGTGATATCGAGAAATCAGAACTTACAATGAGGGATTTGATATGAGATACACTGCAAGCGAGGCTACAAGGGAAGTCATGCGAGAGGGCAGGAGATGAACGAAATTTTAAGGGAGAATGGTATACTATGAAAGTTGACTATTCGGTTGGCTATTCGAAGGATTCCATGAATTACGGACGGCAGAAGCAGAGAGGCAAGCATCTTCTGGATTTCTGCCAGAGAGCCCGCACAACCCATGAGTGGGCAGGGGACAAGAGGGTTTTCTGTTCAGGGCTGATTGATGCCCAGACGGACGATATATTGCCTGAGTGCAGGGAATGCGGCGCCTGGTGTGACAATGCAAAGCCAAGCGAAGAACTGAAGAAGCAATGGGAGAGTAAGAAATGACTATCGAAGAACAGAAATCGCTGATCAGATTGATTATGCTAGGAATCGAGCAGACCAGAAAACTTTTGAAGAAAGACGAGCATCAGATTGTTCTGATCAATACGACAGCCATGATCGAACTGGCAAATCTCAACAATTCCCTGATTCTAGCAAAGCAAAACAAAGACAGCTTGAGCTTGACGATTTGCGGAGTCAGGATTGCCATCCGTGAATTTGCATTCAGAGACAATAGTACCGCAAGATGGAGAATCGTAGCAGAGCGCAATTTATGCGAAGGTGCCTTTGACGCAAAAAATGAGGGGGTTGAAAAATGAGCGAAAGAATCTTGATTGCAAGAAACTATGATGACGGCAAGCCTTATCCTGGGATTGCTCTAAAACCCAATGAAATGCCGGTTTTCGGCTGTAACAAGAAAGAAATTTTCTGCAAATATGCAAATGCAGCAGGTTACTGCACAATGCTAACTGGAGATTGCTCAGCAAAGGAGAAAAGCCATGACAGAAAGTAGCAAACAAGATCATGAATCATACTTCACGGTTCTGGTCAGACAGATGCGAGAAGCACAGAAGAATTACTTCCGTACTCGCAGTTATGAATCGCTGAAGCAGAGCAAGGAGCTTGAAAGTCAGGTTGACAGCGTGCTTGCCGGAGAACCCCAGCAAGGAAAACTTTTTTAAGGAGGCTTTTATGATTTTTGAGCAAAAAAAACGGACATCACGTGTCTGCTTAGACATGTTCGCAAATCTTTTTCTTTTTTTCGAGTCAAGAAGCTATGCTAGACATGCAGACACAAGACATACATGGCACAGACTTATCCAAGCGCTACAGACGCAGCTCACGCGAGCAGATCGGGCAAGGCTATCAGCACAGAGACCTGGATGGTGCAGACACCAGAAGGCCAGAGGCGTGCGCATATCGTCATGCAGCCAGGGCATACTCCGGTTTACGTCTATGCCAGCTGT
>Ga0172378_10007311_pt1 | contig 10281 bp, 6 predicted proteins | sample GrowelOW332metaG_FD_119755 | JGI IMG/M metagenome (GOLD analysis project Ga0172378, IMG submission 119755) | Groundwater microbial communities from an aquifer near a municipal landfill in Southern Ontario, Canada - Pumphouse #3_1 metaG | ecosystem: Environmental > Aquatic > Deep subsurface >... | reverse complement strand
GCCCTCGTCAATATAAAGGGTTTGTCCGCTGTGCATTTCTATATGACCGACTTCATGTACGCCCGCGCCGAAATACAAAGTATCGGCGGAATCGGAATTAATACCGTAATCTTTAATCGGGTCGGCAAAAATTTGAAGCGCCCGTTTTTTCCCGTCAAGTTCCAAAGTATATTGTCCCGGCTTTGTCAGGGTAAACGATACAGCGTCTCCGTCGGTTTTGGGTATTATATTTTTTGACGACGGACGGATTTCGGCTTTTTTAAATTTACGGCTTGAAACGACCTTAATATTTACGGGCGAATCCATTCCGAATGCAACCAAAGCCGCAATTTCCGTCTGGTCGGTTGAACGCTGTTTACCGGGCCAGTGACGGTTAAAAGGCACGGCGGATACACGTACTTCATGTACGAATGCCGAATCGTTTTCGACTCTGAAATCATAAAGACTGCTCTTTTGCAGGTCTTTTGGAAAATCATATATTTTATAAGCCATTAAATAGCTCCTCCTTAAATTACCAAATGAAATTGTCAAAAATGCAGAGCCATTAAGTACTCAAAATCTGAAATAGTTTATTTCTTTTATTTCGACCGAAAGAATTTGCCGTTTGGAAATGCTCCTAATACCCCTATTTATTTAAATTGAACATTAAATGCGCTTTCATTATCTATATTAAATATTAAGTCGTCTGATTTATCGATTTTTTCATTATTCACAAATACCTTTTCAATTAAAATATCATGGATAGCGACATTTTTTTCATGGGATTTTATATTCACAGATAAATAATATTTCGATTTTTCGGATAAAATCCTGTTATCATAATAAACATTAATATTTCTGAAAATTATATTATGCACGCTACCGTGACGATCATGGGGCATAATGTAATTATCGGGCGTCGAAGCCATGTACATTTTTCTAAAGCTTTCAACCGAAATATTTATAAGGATGGGATGGTTTATATCTCCGCCATCGTCATATATATCACCTTCCTTAAAAAATATTTTACCCGGTTTGGAGTTATGCCTGTATTCTATATTCATATTTTCGAATATTATGTCCCGGATTTCGGCATAGTCTCCGCTTTGAATATCAAGACATGAATAATTATTATATATAAGGTCGCAATTTTTAAATATAATATTGCTGTAATGGTCGCATGCCGTTTCCATCCCGATTTCACAGGTGCGTCCCCAATCGTTCCATAGCACGCAATTATCAATGGTTATGTTTTCATTATTGAATTCGGAATAATCGTCTATCGCTTTTATGCATATCGTATCATCGAAAGTTCTTGCAAAGCTATTCTTAACAAGAATATTCTGCGAATTAAAAATATCGATGCCGTCAGTATTAGGTCTGTATTGCCCGATTAATTTGATATTATCAATTAAAATATCGCTGCACTCAAATAAATTGACGACAAACCCCGCGGCATTACGACAAATTATACCGTTAATATTTACATTTCTGCAATTATATAATTTGATACAGGATTTTATGCTGTCGGAATATAATTGCGGATAAAGCCTGTATTCGTAAGAGTCGTCCAATATTCCGTAACCAAAAATATTTATGTTTTCCAAATCTTTACCGAACAATGAGCCGTATACCACCGCACCGCGGTCTATATATATGGAATCGCCGCTTTTAAGATTGATGACTCCTGGAAAATGAATACCAGCCCCGAAATAATATGTCGCGGTCGATTTTGCCTCAAATTTATTAATATCGTTTATAAATATAGTAAGACAGCAATGCTCGTCATCGAGTTCCAGAACGTATTGCCCGCATTTTTTGATATTAAAGCAAACAATATTATCTTTAACCTTCGTATCGATTTTTTGGGAAAGAGGTCTTACCGCCGCTTCTTTAAAAGATTTCCTGCACTTTACCGTAAATTCCAGTTTTTCATCGCTCTCTATATTGATAAAAGAGGCAAGTTCGGTATCTTTCATATCACGGTATATTTTGCCCCAACCGGGATAAGGCAGCGCCGAAACCCTTGCGGTATATACGGGACAAATTTTGCCGTTGATAACAACTTCATAATCCTTTGAGACCGGTTCTTGATAGCCTTCAAAACATACAAAACCGTCTTCGGTCATTATGCTGCCGATACCGCCCGGCGTTTTTTCAATACTTCCAAATGTAACCATAATTTATATCCTTTTTTCCATTTCAAAAAATTTTTATATCCGATTTTATATGCGCTCTCATGAATTGCTTATATTCTTTCATTTTTTCGTCCGTCTGCGGCACAGCGTTTATATATAAATTTTGCATATTTTTCGCCTTGTATTTATTTTCGGCAAGGTTATTATATTTAAGCAGTTCATATCCGCGCACGCCTGCGCCCAGACTATTGACGAAATCGGCAATGTCTTGGAGACTTTTCTCATCGTCGTTGAACCCCGGTATCAAAGGCGTTCTAATGCATATATTTTTATGAAATTCCGAAAGCCTTCGCAAATTCTGCAGTATAAGCGCGTTGTCCGCGCCCGTTCCGTTGAAATGTTTTTTTGCTTCAGTATGCTTTAAATCGGCAAAGAACATATCCGTATAGGCTGCGGTATCTTCAATTACCTGCCAAGGAACGCATAGCGCGCTTTCCACGGCGGTGTTAATCCCACCGTCCTTGCAAAGCCTAAGTGTTTCGATTAAGAACAGAGGCTGCAGCAAGCATTCCCCTCCCGAAAACGTCACCCCGCCTCCAGTGGCTTTAAAAAAAGGCTCCTCTTTTGTTATTTCCTCGAACAGCGCGTGGGGAGTATAAGTTTTCCCGTATTTTATTATGGCATTGACCGGGCAATTTTCCGAGCACATAAAGCACTTGCGGCAATTGTTCCCGTCATACAGTGTTTTGCCGTTTTTTATAGAAAAACATCCTGCCGGGCATACCTTTACGCACTTGCCGCAGCCTACGCAAAGATGTTCGTAAAACAACACCTCCGGACTGAAATTGTGTCCTTCGGGATTATGACACCATTCGCATCTGAGATTGCACCCCTTAAGGTATACGACAGTCCGTATCCCGACACCATCATTCAACGAACCGCGGACTATATTAAACACAATGCCTTCTATCATAATGTTCTATGCTTTGTGCGTGCGATCACAAAGTCTTGGACTTCCTTCCCAAGGTAGTCGAAACGCTGGCTGAACCCCGATACGCGCACCGCAAGATTTCTGTGCTTTTCGGGATGCTTTTGGGCATCAATCAAGGTTTCCGCATCGGTGATATTGAATTGGACATTACTTAAGCCCATTCCTGCGGCCGCAAGCATAATATCGGCAAACAATGGGAGGTTGGCATCCGTAAACAGTAACGGGTCTACCTCAACAATCGCGGAGATCGAGCCCGGAGTGCGCCTTGTAGGCAGACTACAGAGCGAATGTATGAGCGCGGTAAAACCGCTGCAATCACGTCCTTGCATAGGCGACATACTGTAAGCGAGGATTTCACCCCGTTTACGCCCATCGGCGGATGCGGCGCTGGCCGCTCCGAAATGAAATAACCAAAGGAAAGAAAAAGGCTGGGCGTGGAATATTATGCCAAGTTCCTTCGACATATCTTCTATGTAGCCACAGCTAAAATTCAACATGTCTGCGGCAATAGAATCCACCTCTTTGATATTGTTCCCGTACTTGGGCACCTTGTTTATAAATTCAAGCCTGACAGTTTCATCGGGAAAGTTGTTGACAAGCATATTTTTTATTTCCACAAGGGTGTATTTTTTCCGTTTGAATACATATTCCTTGATTACCATTAGCGAATCCGCGAGATTGGGCACTCCGATAAGCATAAGCTCATAGGTGTCGTACTTGGCACCTCCGCAGTTAAAATCTCTGTTTTTTTCTATACATCCTTCGGTTAAAACGGATTTGACGGGTTTGGGAGAATACCTGCCTAATTCTTTAGTAAGAAACGTCATTACGCATGTTCGCCGGATAAGATGCCCGATTTGTTCTTTGACGGCGCTCTCAAATGCCTCATATGTTTCAAAATTTTCCAAAGGACCAGTTTCCAGACCCGGGCAGAGATCGTCGCGAATAAGGCTTCTGCCGTTTCCCAGCGTGTATTCCAATGCTTTTAAGAGATTACATCTTGCAGTAACGCCATGGGGGTTATTCTTTCCCGGTATGGTTGTTTCAACGCAGCCGATATGTGCATATCCTACCGCGTCCTCGCGGGAAATCCCTCCGCAATTTGTCAGCGCGGGTATGAATACGTCGTCGTTGAAAAAGAACGGTACGCCTTTCCTGACATGGCTGACCACTTCGAGCGCGCGCTGCATAAACTTTTTTTCAGTGTTTTTTCCGAACCTTACCGAAAGGCAACGGATAAAATCAAGTTGCTCAGTGGCATCGAGCATCATATACGATAGCTCGTTGACCACGCTATTCCCATTTATATCAGTGCCGCCCACGCAGGATTGTTGTACGTCGTAGCCGCGGTAAAGCTTCACCCACAGGCAACATATGATTTCATATGCCGACTCGTTAGTAGTAAGTCCACTTTCCAAATCTTTTTTGTAATAAGGATAAAGTATCTGATCAAGACGACCAAGTGAATTAGCGTTGACATGGTCTTCAAATGTATTTAGTATGTGCCCGAAACATAAGCTCTGAACAGCCTCCCTGAACGAGTTTGCAGGTTTTCTCGGCACGGAGCGGCAGATGCGCGCCAATTCGAGAAGTTCGGTTTTCCTTTCCCCGTCTTCTTTTTCTGCCAGGTGTTCAGCCTCGGCGGCGTATCTTTCCGCAAAGTCAATAAACGCATGTAAGACCCTTCTGCAACAATCGTAAAGCTCGCTACTGCCATTTTGCTTTTCGTACCGGTCAATTTTCTCTAACAATCCTTCAACGCCGATTTTCAACAGAAGCTCGTAGCCAATTATGCTGTGATTGTCGGTAACGCACATACCGTATGCTGCGATATCTTCAATTAATTCAGCGTCTTTTTCCGTTTCATAAAGGATATGGAAACCGTAAAGCGTTTTTGATTTAGGCGATGAGGGAATTTCCAACCTTTGTTCCGCTTTCCATCTATTATTGATAAACCATTCGGTTTCTGAGGCATTGAACATTGAATTTTTGAAATGCTTGCGCAAATCATCATCGTTACAACTCCATATAATAAACTCTCTGCTGCCGTCTCCGCTGATGGGATAATTATATCCCGCCAAAAGTTCTTTTTCAAAAATAATCGGCTTTACATTCCTAAGTACGGATTCTATGCCGGACGTTACCAATTCAAGCCTGCTTGCATTTTCTCCGCACTCTAGCACGCCTTTATAAAAATAAAAATCGCGCTGTCCAAAAATAATATCATCATTTTTGCCGTTCAAAGCCACTTCTCTTAAAAAAGAAACCCTGTCTGTAAGATTATACATAATAAATCTCCCTTTCTATAAAAAATCATTCGCAAATAATATATCCGACGGTAAGAGGCGGAAATTTGTTCAATATCATGATATTATAATCATCCGTTCCCGTTTTCCATTTAATTACCGATTTATGAATAATTCCTTCGTCGTAATACTCAAAAATCGCGCTACTTAACTTATTTAAAACGCAGATTTCTATATCTTTCAAATTATCAAGAGATATATTGGAAACTATAAGTCCAAATCGGCCGTTTAACGTATTCCTTTGCCATATATTTATTTTTTCCTTACTGTTCACATAGGCGGTTAGCGTATCCCTCGTCAGCCATTTGAATATAGCTTTCAGCTGTTTTATCCTTGCATACGAATAACAGTTATCAAAGGCGGCATATCCGCTAACGCATACCCGCCCGCCGAAACTGTTTTCATAAATCCCGAGCCCGTATCCGAGTTCCCGCCCGTTGTAATCGATAAGGGACGTCAAATATTCGGCATTTTGATCCGTCTTTTCAATAATGTGCGCAGGCTCGGTCTTGTCGAATTCGGGATGCCCGTAAAGACTGAATTCCAAATGAATATCTCTGACGTCGTCAGGTACGGAATTTAAAAAATGCGGAAGTGCTTTTTCAGTAATATTCCTGTCGTAAGATTTTCCGACGCAAAAACCCGTATATTTTTCAAAGCCTCTTTTATTGATTATATCCAAAGCGTTGGCATTCATATATACGCCTTTTTTTAAGTGAAGCAATAATTCGTCGTCTGTTAAATTCGCCGCAAGGCTTTCGTTAAGCATGAATGCTTTGATTTTTTTGGGATTATAGCAAATAGGCAAACCTATGTTATATAGTTCGTTTTCGAATTTCATATCGGGAACCCAGTTTTTTTCCGCCTGTTTTGCAAATATTTCCTTATTGATATAACATCCTATGCCTTCGGGTTCGTTCCGCCCGAATGTCCGAACCAATTCCTGTGAAAAAGGATATAATTTGCCCGCCAGATTGAAATATTTTTCCGCTTCGTAAAAGGATTGCGGTGACCAAGAAATAACGTTAAACGCCGTACCCGTACAGCCTGCCGCAAGATAATTCAGAGCTTCAAAACCCGTATATTTTACGCTTTTCCGAAGAGACTGATACGGAAAATTCTCTATTTCGGACTGAATTTCTATATTGTCGGGCAAATACAATAACTGCCTGCCGCTATTGCAGGTTTTTTGTGCAACCGAAATTGGACGCAAATCGGAATATAATCCTCCGCCGGGCCGATATAATACGCTGTCTTCCGGGGCACCGAGGCATTTCGCCCAAACGCCTTGCCCCATGCCGTTTTGTCCGACCACGCAGGACATAAAACCCAACTGAATTTTTTTATTGATTTTGTGTACTGCGCTTTCTATCGTTTTATATATGTTTTCAAGCTTGTAAACATAAAAATCCAACCAGCACGAGCGCGAGTACTGCCTAATCGATATATCGTCATTCATAAATAGTGAAATCAGATTCGTGAGATTTTTTCTGAGACCGTATTTTTCAAAAATGCCTGTTCGCTTATCAAAGTTATCAATGCAATTATCGCAATAGCAATTGCCGTTATAATCAAGGTCATCGTCCGCGTAAATAAAATCAGGCGCCTGCTTTGCATAAATTTCGTACAGTTCTGCTATATAATCCAAGGTCTTTAGGCTCGTAGGACACAATACGCCACGGTTAATCCTACCGTCAGACAATACCATAAAATCCATCCCCGACATATCCTCGTCGGGTGATTCCACATGATGTCCGATAGTGCAAAGACAGTTTACACCCGTTTTAATACCGAGACCTTTGCAATATTCTATTAATTCCGCCATTTTGGCGGCATGTTCGCGGTGTTTCTGCAGTGAAATCACATCGTGCGTTTTATTGTTGAAAAAAGCTATATGGCTGAAACTGTTCCGGTATTTATTGAACGCCTTTTTAAAAACAGTCTTATCATTAACCGTATGGACGCAGTACGGGACTCGTAATAATGAAGAATAATTATAATTTTTCATTATTATTTTACATACATAAACGAGAATATTTTACATTCCGTACCCTTGAATTCGGGACGGTCGCCGTGTTCTATTGTCATTTCGAATAAATGCTTTTTATTTTCCAGATTGCTGGCAAAAAGCTGCGGCGTGCACCAATTTTTATCCGGAACCCACCAGTCGCGGTTTCCGGTAAGTTCATTCCATTCTCCATTATCTATCCTGAACTTAATTAACGCGCTCCGTTTTCCAAAACTGAACATTCCCATAATTGCCGTACCCGAAAAGTCGAACGAAATACCCGCTCCGTCGGCCGAGCTATACAATACCCTTTTATACCACGGAATAAACACCTCGTTCATTACACACCAAGGACCTGTAAGCTTAATTTCGGCAAAATCCACAGCCTTAATATTCTGGTAATGATTAATATTATACGGTTCGGGCATATCTTTTCCGTAAGGTATTTGAGCACCGTCTTTAATTAAGCTTTTTTCAAGGCATTCTATAACCGGTTCGGCATAATATTTGCTTCCCAAATATTCGGGATGCAGCCCCCCGCCGGATATAGGCAGCCAGCCTTCCCATGAAAGTCTCCCTTCCTTTACGGCGTTATAGGCGTATAATCCAGACCAAACGGATGATATGTTATATTTATCCGCAAGTATCTCGAAATCGGCAACCGAATCAGGAATATCGCCTTTTTTCATAGCGTTATACATTTGCTGACAATAAGTGTAAACAAGAATTATGTCCCGCTTTTCTTCTATCAGCTGTCTGATAAGACCCTCTCGGCTTCTCATCCTTTCTTCTCTATCCACGCAATAATCATTTACTGCATATTCTATGAACACCAAATCACAATTTTTCTCTATGATGTCACTCCTTGCCCTCATGACTCCGCTTAAGCTACCTGTGCCTCCAACTGCCGCATTTTCTATAAAGAGCTTAATGCCGGGATATTTTTTTACGAACCAGCCGCGTATAAATTCCCACCAGTTGCTCTCCTGCACAGCCTCGGTTATAGAGCCGCCGATAAAGCCTATGACCGCCTTGTCCGTGTTAAGGGCAGCCTTAAAACGTTCAAGCGAACCTCTGTATTTAATTACATTATCAAAAAGACCATCTTTCATATCTATCTCCCGATGCAAGACTCAATGAAATTATCAAGCTTGCACAAAAATCGAACATTTTTACTTACCCAATTATTTTGCATAGTAATTATATCACCGGGTAAAATATTTTTCTTGCTTAATTATATTTAAAAATTGCCTTTTTCTATCTCTATTTTCAGATATGCTTTTTAGGCAGCCTTACCTTATCGCATCCGCCAAAAAATTTATACCCCCGTCGCTTTTGTCTAATTCGTGACCGCCGGAAAATAATTTGGTTTTCAACGAGTCGGAGCAATTTTCGGCTTCTGCGTATTCCAGCAGCCTTTCGATTTCAGCTAGTGCCAACCGGTAATCGAACACCGTATCCTTTTCGGGAATCTCGATATAAAGCCTGCGAGGCAGAACCAAAGCGGCTGTTTCGGCGTCAAGGAAAGTATTCGCCTGATTGAAATACGCATAGTCTTCATTGATATATCTTATACGGTCATTGAAATAACAGGAAACGACCGTTGCCTCAATCCGCTTATCGGCCGCCGCCGTATCGAGCGTATACATGCCGCCGTAAGACATCCCAATCATACCTATGTGCCGCAGCGCCGCCCGCCCCGCCGAAATAAAATAATCCAGCGAACGCCTGATACAGAAAACCTCCAGCGAGGTAATGCTTCCGCCCGTCTGTTTCAGCGTGCAGTCAGTTTTGAGACGGTCATATTCAGTCCCGTAGGTTTCCGTTTTCCATAGGAGCAGTTGCGGCGCGAATACCGTAATTCCGCGCTTTACTATCCGCTCGACCATATGGTTGTAATTCGCGGAATCCTCAAGTAACCCGCCTGCAATTTCGGGCGAGCCCCAACCGCCGTGCAGTGCAATCACAAAACTTCCGCTCGCGTTCTTTAAAGGCTCGAACAAAATCCCGTAAAAGGGCAGCCCGGGCAAAATCTCCAGCGTATACCGCGTACATTTCATATAGTTAAAATCGGACAGTATTTCAGTGTGCACGGCAATCGGATCTAACTTTTCCCGTTCCGGCATATTCAGCGGCCAGCCCAGCATATTTACAAATTCCCGCCGTAGTTTTTCCTTATCACCCTTTAACATGCGGGCACGGCGGTACTCAGCCGCTTCGGCAACTCGCCTGCCGACCAACCGCCCAACCCCTTCCGCATAGTCCGCGCGTTGTTTTAAACCGTAGTAGCTTTCCTTTTCCATAAATATTTCCTTTTATCCGAAAATGAAATTTATATTGAAAAACCCGTTTTTTTACTCCAATGGTACGTCTAGAGTGCCTCCGATATTTTTCCGTTAAAACACCCTGATATTTTGTCCCGTAAGCAACTGATATCTATTTTAATCTCCATTTTTATAGTATAGACTGCTGCCGTTTTAAACGGCAACAGTCTATACTTTTTTTTAATAATTAATATGTCTGCTTATTAGCTTAGTCTACATAGTATAAGATACTGTTTTTAAATGCTATTACCACATACGAATCGGGGTTTCCGTTATTCCACTCTGCCGAAGGAGGGTTATTAAGCAACTTCAAATCAGTCGTAATCCCGACTATCACAAACTTTACAAACACACCGGCGCTATTTGTCGCCATCTTTGATAGATTTGCAGGAGTACCGTCGGAATTATACATACTGATATTTGTGTTTATGTTACCTTTTCCGTCTTTCCATACGTTATTCGTCCCGTCGTAAGAATATACCGTGCCGTTGTATTCTAACTCGATACGCAACAAAGAATTGAAATCATTATAATT
>Ga0172378_10007310_pt1 | contig 10282 bp, 8 predicted proteins | sample GrowelOW332metaG_FD_119755 | JGI IMG/M metagenome (GOLD analysis project Ga0172378, IMG submission 119755) | Groundwater microbial communities from an aquifer near a municipal landfill in Southern Ontario, Canada - Pumphouse #3_1 metaG | ecosystem: Environmental > Aquatic > Deep subsurface >... | reverse complement strand
CAACATTGTCTAATTCTCCTCCTACTTTCACATAAGGTCCCATCGTAGTGGATCCATATATTTTAGCATTAAGTCTCAAAACAGCATTCTCGCACATTGCAAAAGGACCTCTAATAACACATCCTTCCATAATTTCGGCATCTTTACCAATATAAATAGGTCCATTCTTTGTATTCAAAATAGCACATTCAACATTAGCACCTTCTTCAATAAATATACTTCCTTCACCAATAACAGTATTGGTTGGACTTAATTTTTGAGAAACACGTCCCTTTGTAATTAATTCAAAATCTTCATTAATTGCCCTTCCATTCATTAGGAAAATATCCCAAAGATTATTTAATTTAATAAAATCTGGATCAAACTCAACCTTGTTGGTATCTTCACTCTCTGAAAGAAAATCCTCTCTTGTCTTAGTCATAGCAATAATATTGTCATTACAAACTAAAACTTGATTGAAAGATAGGTTTTTAATAGCTTCAACTAATTTTGGCGTAGGACATATAGAACCATTAATTAAAGTCATTGAATCCGCAAATTCAATTGGGAATTTTGAAGAAAGATATTCCTCTGTTAGAGTAGAAGTTTTCTCTCCCAAATATCTTTCCCATTTCTCTCTAATAGTGAGTATTCCAATACGAATATCACAAATTGGTCTGATATAAGTTAAAGGCTTTAATGATCTCCTTGAAACGTCGTCAAATAGTATGTAACTCATGATGAAAATGTGTTTTGATTATTTATATATTACAACGCAAATATATGCAATTTGTTTCATATAAACATAAGACATAGTTAAATAAAAATATTTATTAAAACAAAAGAGTTCTACCAATAATGATAGAACTCTTTTAAAATACATATAGTTAGTATGTTATTTTACTTCCTTACGGTTTTTGTACTTGTTCATAAACTTATCAACACGACCTGCAGTATCCACAAGTTTAACCTTTCCTGTGAAGAAAGGGTGAGATGTATTTGAAATTTCCATTTTAATTAATGGATAAGTTACACCATCAATCTCAAGTTGATCTTTTGTGTCTGAACAAGAATTTGTAATAAAAACTTCGTCATTTGACATGTCCTTAAATGCACAAAGACGGTAATTTTTTGGATGAATATCTTTTTTCATATTTTTTATTTTGCCGTTTATCCATTGATTTAAACGGGATTAGTAATTATTTATATTAATTTTCAGTTAGCAAAGATATAAATATTTATTTAATTTGCAATAGAGTTGGCTAAATTATTTTATTTCAGTCGCACTTGGGCTATCAATCATCTTTAATTTAGCTTCATTTAAAGCAATTTCTTTCCTTGCATTTTCCATTTTCTTTTCAAACTCATTTTTCAAAATATCAGCTTGCTTAGAATTAGCTAAAAATCCAAGGTTATTTTCCCATAAATTAACATCTTCTTTGAGCTTTTGAATCTTGTCTTGTAAGAATCTCTTCTCTTTAGAAAATGACCTATCATCACCACCACCTTGGAAAACTCTTTCCTTATAGGTGCTTAATTGGAATTGGCGAACATCAATTTCAAGCTTTTCAAAATGAGCATTAATTGCACCTCTAAATTCTTTTTGAAGACGTTCCTTTTCAGCCAATGGAACATACTGTATTTCTGACCATTGACGTTGGAAATCTTTTATAGCATTAAGGTTTTCTTCTTTATTATCTCCAAATTGGAATTCAATAACTTGTTTAATCAAATCTTCCTTCTTTGCAAGATTTTCAGTTTCCTTAGCACGATTATCTACATAGAAAGCAGATTTGTTTTCAAAAAACTTATCACAAGCACTACGGAAACGACCCCATAACTTATCAGATAATTTTTTAGGGACATAACCAATTTCTTTCCATTCCTTTTGTAAGCCTAGAAGCTCCTGAGTTGCAGATCTCCAATCAGTTCTTTCAGAAATAGCTTCTGCCTTAACACATATCTCAACCTTCTTATTATAATTAATATCTTGCTCTTCTTTCAATTTATTAAATATCTCTTTTTTACCTGCAAAGAAATTATCTAAACATGATTTGAAACGAGTCCAAATTACTTCATTATCTTTTTGAGGAACAGAACCAATACTCTTCCAAAGTTTAAGCATATCATTCATCTCATTGGTTGAATCGTTCCAATCCTTTGGAGTTTCGTTATTTTTTTGAATTATCTCTTCAGCTTTCTCACAAAGAGCAATCTTGGCAAGTAGATTACTTTCAAGCTCAACCTTCATTGTCTCGTAATAATCTTGACGAAGTTTATTTATCTTATCTGATGCAATTTTAAATCTTTCCCATATCTCTTCATTCTTATCCATAGGAACAGATCCAATACTCTTCCATTGTTGATGAATTTCTTGAAGAGCTTTAAATGATTTATTAATAGATGGCTCCAAAATCAACCCCTCAACTCTCTCACATAATTCAATTTTAGCATCCAAATTTTTCTTAAGATCTAAGTCTCTTAGCTCACGATTAATCTTAACCTTATCATAAAATTTTTCAATTAAGAAATGGTAATTTTGCCAAAGTCCATTAACTTCCGTTCTTGGAACCTGACCAACAATCTTCCATTTCTCCTGAATAAGATTAAACTTATCGTATGTCTCTTTTAATCCTTCTTCTGAACTAAGCAAAGCCCTCAACTCATCTAAAATTGCATTCTTTTTAGCAACATTTTCAAGCTTAGTTCTTTCTTGTAATTCTAAATATTGTTGTCTCTTCTCTCTATAAAGTGAATAATACTTATTGAACTCAACAGCAATTTCATCATCTTCAAACTTAAAATCTTCTTCAACACCACCATCAGCCAAAAACTTTTCCTTAGACAAATTAATAGCTTCAGTAGTTAGTAACTTAAAAGAATTACGAATTAAGCTAGCTCGCAATTTCATTTGTTGAATATTTTCAGAATTGGCCAAAGATTTAATTTCATCCATCAACTCTTGACGATTCATTTTTGAATAATGAACAGTAAGCTCATCAATAGACTCATGAATTTCCTCTTCTTCCGACTCCTCGTCATGTTCATGTTCAACTGAAAGAATTTCTTCAGAATAATTTTTGCGAGATGCTTCTTCGGAAGCTTCATTTGTAACTGCTACCTCTGCTACCTCAACTGTAGCTTCTGGAGTAATTTCTGATGTAATCTCTGTTGCATTTTCAACAACATGATTTGTTTCTTGTTCTGTAGAATTAACTACATTTTCTTCAACTGAATTAACAGTGTTTTGATCTTGGTTGTCCATATTATTACTTTGTTAGAATATCTTCTATTCAAATTACAAGAATAGAAATTTAAATGGTTATAGTAAACATTCTTAAATTCGTTTTATTGAATATTAAGAATGCAAAAATACTAAAATTTTCTTTCAAACAAATTATTTATAGTATATTTGCAGATATAACTTAAAATAAAAATTAAAAGAAGATATGAAAAGGATTTTTACAGCAATACTATTTATATTAATTTCATTGTCAGCAAGCAATATCTATGCTCAAAAGAATCTATTGAAAGTTGAAATAGAGAACATAAGCCTCAAAATGCCCGACAATTGGCTTATAAGTAAGACTGAAAAGAAAATGCTCGACTTCAAACTTCTTTTCTACAATCAAACCAATTCAAATAAGATAAGTATTCATTGCATAAAGAAAGCAGTTGATGAAGAATCAGCAATTATAAACGCTTCATCAGAAAAAAGTCTAAAACCTGGCTTTGAATATATGATAATTGAAAAAGTTAAGACCCAAAAACTCAATAAACTTAAAGGGAAATTTGTAGAATACACCAATAGTCCATTAAGAGATTATTACAGAGGAGGATTCTATGGAATCGTAGATAATGGCTATACATATATTATAGAGTATTATTCTGCCGACACCCCAGAAGACAGACTTGAGATAGAAAAGGTACTAAAAAGCATAAATATCCTTAAACCAGAATCACGACCAAATTTCTTTGAAGTAGAAAAAATCTATCTAACTGAAAATGTTGCAACCGAAAATCCAGAAGAAGCTTCACTAAAACAAGAAGAAAACAATCCAGATCAAATGGATATTGATCAAGGAGATATTACATCAGAGAAAACATCACAAGAAAAGAAATCATTTTGGGCAAAGATGAGCTCAGTATTTAGAAAGAAAAACTAATATTAAAAAAACCTCCCAAAATTTATCTTTATTTCACAAAAATAAAACGGCGTTTCACGAAAATGAATCGCCGTTTCAGTAAAATGAAACGGCGATTCAGTAAATTAAAACGAAGAGTTAGTTTTGTTAATCTAAATGTTTAAGTATTTTAAATATAATTTATCTTTCAAAAAAGAAAACTCCTTCAAATACCTTTTCTGCAAATCCTTCTAAGAAGATATTGGTATATCTATTATCAGGGGTTTTAGTGTAATAAACCTTTAATTCTCCTCCTTTGGCATTGATTATTATTGGGTTTTCTTGAATATTATATCTATCAACATAGGCTATTGCCGAAGCGGTTATTCCTGTTCCACAGGCTAGGGTTTCTCCCTCTACTCCCCTTTCGAAAGTTCTTATATTTAGTTTCCCAGGAGCAATTATTTCAACAAAATTGGCATTTGTACCCATAATATCAGAGAAACGTTTATCGTGCCTAATTTTACTACCTAAGGTATTTATATCTAACTCAGAGAGATTATTTACAAAGCTAACAAAATGAGCAGTTCCTGAGTTGATAAACTGCCCATCTGTGTATTCAACAATATTATCTACATCAAGAAGACTTAGTTTGATATTTAATTTATTCCTTCTTAGTTTTTCAAAAACCTCAGCAGTATGAATGCCGTCTGGTGCTTCAAACTTATATTTAATCTTCACAATCCCTATATGTCTGGCAAATGCTACTATGCACCTGCCACCATTTCCACACATCATATCTTTGGTAGCATCAGGATTATAGAATATCATTTTAAAATCTACACCAAAAGATCTTTCTAAAAGGATTAAACCATCAGATCCTACTCCAAAATGCCTATCACAAATTAATTGAATCTCCTTATCAGATAATTGGAAATCTTTTCGCCTATTATCTATTAGGATAAAATCGTTTCCTATACCGTGATATTTTATAAAAGCTTGTTTTTTCATCTAATAATTAAATAAATAACACAAAGCAAATGCTGTTCTAAATCCTTCAACTCTTTGCTTTGCAACCTTATCGTTGAATTTTACACTTGCATATTCAAGGGTCAAAGTTAGTGAAAAATTACTTAGGAAGAAATATTCTATTCTTGGTGCTACCCTAAAATAATTATTTATATCCATTCCTATACCGTAAGCACTTGCAAAATTACTTTCATTTACATCGTAGTTCTTTGAATATCCCATAAGTAAGGCTGGTTTAAGTTTTCCAAAACTATGTGAGTAATCTATCCAAGCTGATAAAACAGATGTTGGCATGTAGGTAAAGTTATGATTGATGGTGTCGAAAGAAGATTCGTAATAACCTCCCAAAAGACTTAGATCATTCATACTTTCGCCATAGAGAGCTTGTATCTTAAAATCATCGTTTCCTTTTTTATAATTAAGAAATGCAGTTGTGGTATAATTAAACATTGTGGTACTTAGACTGTAAGTATTAGTGCCAAAAGTATATTCCTCTCTTGGTTGTAGATTAGTTAGTTTAGCACCAACGCCAAAAAACAAGTTCTTTGAGCGATATTGGACATAGAGATTTAATTCAGGCATAAGAGTATTGGACTGCTGTTTATAGTCTCTTGATGAATTTACTCCAAAATTGGCAAAATCTCTTTGAAAACCTAATGCACCAACAAGGTTAATATTCTCAATTGGCTGAAAATCTATTCTTATCTGACTTTGACGAGCAAAGGGATGAAAGGGTGCTCCATTATGCAAATCACGATTTGAAGGCATCATTTCTGGTATAACCATTGGACTCCAATGCTGACCAATAAGAACTTGGGTGTTGTCCCATTTCAAATTTATATTAGCCATTCTTAGTCGGAAATAATGAGCCAAGCCACCTGCTTGTCCTGTAAAATCTGCTTCTATTACCCCTGTTATTTTAGCTCCTAATGCTTCTCCAAGACCTAACCTCACCCCTATTCTTGAAGCTGCTGCAGAAAAATTCCATGCTTGTTTTGCATTTAGATCTTTTTGGTTTATGCCATAAGAAGGGGAGAGTGGATAAAGTGAAAACAGACCATCTATTGCCGAATAAGTATTTCTATCGTTATATAACCCTTGCATATCTAAAATACCATAGACTTCAAAGGAAAACTTTTTCGATTCTTGGCTAATAGATTGTAGGCTGATAATTAGAAAGAGTAGAATAAATATTGATCTCAATCTTATCATATTATTTCTTTTTCATATTAGCAATGGAAAGAATTACTCCAAGAGCTACACCTAATAGGGCTGCGAATAGTACTTGAAATTCTTTTGGCAATAGGAATGTTATTGTATGTGCTGGATACCAGAAAAATGGTATTGTTTTCTTAAATACAAATCCCCATTGAACTTCCCAATTTAGATTTGCAATTATCCTACGCATAGGAATAGGGGTGATTAGAGCCTTGAGACTACCTCCATTTTCAAGTATATGAGTATCGGTTATTTTGTGAAAGGTCATAAATACTGGTGCAAAGAATGTATTCATAAATATTGATACAGAAAATGCATATAGTATTTTAATTCCAAAACTCTGCTCTTGTAAGGTTGTTGGATTTAAATCTAATCCAAAATATCCAAATACTCCAAATGTACCACGTGCAAATAACCCCATCGCAAGAGAGATTACAACACCTAAGAATCCCCAAACAATTGCTCTTGGAAGAAGTCCAAAACCTTTTTGATTATATACTCCTTTTGACACTCTTAGACCAATACTTTCGCCAAGAGTTGCTAGTATTGCAAACTTAACAAATGCAAGTAAGAAATATCTCAAATCTTTTGCTCCACTCCATTGCATAAAACCATCTTTTAATGGCTCAATTAAGAAAAACAGAGATAGTACCCCTATAGCTATAAGGGCAAGAATAATATCTTTAAATTTCATATTTATATTCCGCTATTTATCTATTCAACTACTTCTTCCGCTACTTCCTCTATGGTTTTCTCTTTCTCCAATTCTTTAATTCTCTTATTTGCTTTTAAGATTTCTTTATTTGACTTAGAGAGATTGGAAACCAAACGAAGGGTATTCATAATAATAATAATTGTGGATACTACTGTGATAATAAAGCATATCCAATACTTAAAAGGTTCTAACTGGGGGGTGAACTGCAACAAGAACATTGCTATTATTAATAATGATAATGCTAAATTAGCCCAAAATATTTTATTCATAATATATTGTATTTATTATTTTTCAATTCTAATACGAGCATCAACAGCCACTACTGCTTTTGCAGAACCTAATAGTGGATTTAAATCCATTTCTGCAATCTCTGGAGCAGCTTGAACCAATGCACTAACTCTTGCTATTTGCTCAGCATATAGATCTTGGTTAACTGGCTCTTGACCACGTACACCTTCAATTATCTTATAACTCTTTAGATTCTTAATCATTTGTTTTGCTTCTGAAACTCCTATTGGTGCAAGGTTTGATTGAACATCCTTCAATACTTCAATAAATATTCCACCTATTCCACAAAGAACTTGGTGTCCGAATAATTCAGTTTTCATTGCCCCAATATAAATTTCTGTTCCAAATAGCATTTGAAGAGTTTGAACTGCATAAGTATCTTTTATCTTCATCAATCTTTCAAATTCTCTATGTATTGTTTCTTCGTCTTTAACATTTAGAACAACTCCACCAACATCACTCTTATGAACTGGGCCAACAACTTTCATTACAAGTGGGAAGCCATATTGTTTTGCAAATGCAATAGAATCTTCAACCTTGTCTGAAGAAATTTCATTTGAATGACATATTCCTGCAGCATCAAGTAATTCAATCATTATCTTAGTATCCATATAACCGTCCTTAGCTCCGTCTACAATTTCACGAACTTTCTTAACGTCTATTTCAACTAAGTCATTTGCTTGTGAAGCTGGCTTTGGTGTTGATTTAATTTTAGCAAGAGCTGCTCCAAAAACAGTTTCTTCTGGGAAGTAGTTATTACCTTTTGAAACAAAATCTCTAACCTCATCACCTGCAACAAGTGTTGATGGCATAATTGGGAATATTGGTTTTTTAGATGTCTTTAGTTTTTCATCAATTACATTATATGCTTCAAAGATTGGAGCTAAACCTGGTGTGCCAAAAATAATACACATTGCATCTATATTATCGAAATCGTTATTACAAGCATCAATAATATCACCTAACTGTTCTGGAGTTCCAGTTGCAAGGAAATCAATTGGGTTTCCAACAGCTGAACCTGCGAATAGTTTTGTTAGAAGCTTATCGGCCTTTGTTCCTTCAATATGCGGAACTTCCATCCCTCCCTTACTTAGAGCATCGGTTAGCATTACTGCAGGTCCACCTGCATGAGTTATAATTGCAATATTCTTTCCTTCAAATTGAGGGTAGGTGAAAATTGCTCCAATAGTAATTAACTCTTCTCTGCCATTACAACGAACAATACCTGCCTTGCGGAATAATGCATCAACTGCAACATCTGGAGAAGCCAATGCACCTGTATGGGATGAAGCTGCTCTTGAACCAGCTTCTGAACCACCAGACTTTATTGCAGCTATCCTAACACCTTTCTTATTCAGGGAGGTAGCATGCTTTAGTAATTTAGATGGGTCCTTGATATTTTCGGCATACATTAAGATAACTTTCGATGATGTTTTAGGATCGAACGATTCGTCGTGGTATTGTAAAATATCTTCAACTCCTAATTGTGCTGAATTACCTACTGCCCAACAATGGTTAAAACTCAAACCTTGTTGCATACCTATATCCATAATAAAACATCCTGTTGCCCCAGAACCTGTTATAAAATCTACTCCCTTAGAAGAAGATTTTGGAAAAGGTTTTGAAAAGATTGCATGATGGTGAGGAGTGAATATTCCTGTACAATTTGGTCCAATCAAACATCCATTATTATCTTCTATTTGCTTAACAATTCTTTGTTCTAGTTCTTTTCCTTCTTGGCTCTCTTCACCAAAGCCTGCAGAAATAATAATAAATGCCTTGCATGCCTTTTCCTCTGTTAATACCTTAATGGTTACCTCAGAAAACTTAGCAGCAATAGCCAAAACAGCTAAATCAACTTGTGGTACGTCGCTTATATTGTTATAACATTTAATACCTTGAATTTCACTTTCTTTTGGGTTTACAACATATAATTCTCCTTTGAATCCACCTTCAATAATATTTCTTAATATTGCTCCACCTGGTTTTGAAACATCATTTGATGCACCTACAACCACAATGCTTCTTGGGTTTACTAGTTCTTTTGTAACCTTTGTATTCATTATTTATATTCTTTTACTGTGTTTATTATTAATTTTGTATGCAAAGGTAATAAATAATTGTATAATACATAATAAGATAGGATTGATTTTAGATTAGAATCAATCAAATAATATATTAAAATAATATATAAATTATTAAGCTCAAAAGACTTGAATCAAAGACTTAACTATTGTTAAATAGAATTTTATATTCACTTTCAATATGATAAACAATATGATTTATTATACTCGATTTGGTTCTTAGGTAAATAATATTTAATTTTGCCTTGCATTTTCTATGTAAAAATATTAAACAAAAACATAAGTATGAAACATATTGATATAGACAAAGCTGTTGATTTAATAAAAGATGGCATGACTATTATGGTTGGTGGATTCCTTGGAGTTGGTGCTCCTCACAAACTTATTGAGGCAATTGCTAAGGCTGGAAAGAAAGATTTAACAATTATTTGTAACGATACTGCATTTCCTGAATCGGGCTCTGGATTATTGGTTGCTAAAGGTTTGGTTAAGAAAGCTATCGTATCTCATATCGGAACAAATCCTGTGGCAGGTGAAAAAATGCTTGCTAATGAAATGGAAGTTGAACTAGTTCCTCAAGGAACTCTAATTGAAAGAATTCGTTGTGGAGGCGGAGGACTTGGTGGAGTACTTACTCTAACTGGACTTGGCACAATTGTTGAACAAGGCAAACAAAAGGTTAATATTGACGGAGTAGATTATCTACTTGAAAAACCACTTAGAGCTGACGTAGCAATTATTGGCGCAAGCCAGGCTGATAAATATGGCAACCTTGTTTTTAGAGGAACTACTAAGAATTTCAACCCTTTTATTGCAATGGCTGCTGATTTAGTTATTGCAGAAGT
>Ga0172378_10007309_pt1 | contig 10282 bp, 6 predicted proteins | sample GrowelOW332metaG_FD_119755 | JGI IMG/M metagenome (GOLD analysis project Ga0172378, IMG submission 119755) | Groundwater microbial communities from an aquifer near a municipal landfill in Southern Ontario, Canada - Pumphouse #3_1 metaG | ecosystem: Environmental > Aquatic > Deep subsurface >... | reverse complement strand
GGTAGAAACGGAATGGATCTTGTGTTGTATGACAGCAAATACACTTCGTTACATGAAAAGGCTTGCACAAGGTTTAGTTGGCAGTCCTTTTGAATATAAAATCGATATAGGACAAGAAGAAATTCCGAGAGCAATATAGCAACGACTCTATTTTAAAACACACATATCATCAAATTCACTCAAAAAATCTATGAAAAAGAGTCATAGATAATTTGTTGTGTTCTTTTTTTTATATTAATCTCAAAAAATGAGAGATAAAATCAAAAAACTCATTATTTTCATTACTTAATTGGCTCTGAGTAATCAAGGAAAAAAAGAAGCTGATGCAAAATTACTTTTGCAACAGCTCCTTATTCATTATACATTTGTTTTTTTGTTATAAAGGGTACATCATTCGCCTCTAAGATTTCAATATTAAAAGTCGATGTATCTTTTATTTTTATTTATGAGCACGATCCCAAGCACTTTGGTATGCAGAAACGACCTCATCCATTCCCATATTCTTCAAATTTGTCATATACTGATCAAATTCTTTATCAATTCTTGTTCCATCAAAAGTCCATTTTTGCATTGTTTCATTGATATAGGTACTACAAGTAGGGAACTTTTCGTTAATTGTTTTCAATTCTTGCTGTGTGAATCCAAGAGATCCTACTACTGGTTTATAGGCATTGACCATACCACTTTCATTATAAGCAATTGTTGCTTTTTCTCCTGCTTCACTCATAGCAAATCTCTCATAGGAAGCATCATGACGATAGCCCATTGCTTCTTCTTGACCTCCAAGTTTTCTCATTGCATCGGTAATAGAACAATTGGCCTTCATGATTTTATCAGTATAGACTGGTTCTCCATTGACCATTGTATAGGTGTCACCTTCGATACCATACGTCATTAATCTGCGACCAAAGTCAGTCCACCAGAAATCCATATATTGGATCGCTTCTTTTGCATGTTTTGTTTTATATCCGATGCCCCAACCAAGTCCTTTAATTTTTGTTCGTGAACATGCTTCCCATCTATTGCCATCAACATCTGATGGAGGCAACATCCCCACAAGTTCAAAGTGAGGAACAACTTCAGCCATCTTGGTATTATAATCGCTTGTAGAAGGAATCCAGTCATGGATGAGTGCACCATTATTTGCTGCAAAGAGTTCTTCACGAGCATTATTACCTCGAGTGAATATTTCTGGATCAATTAATCCCTCACTGTACCATGCAGCAATTTCTTTCATGGCTGTCTTATACTTTTGTGTATATGCACCATAGGCAACCTTTCCTTCTGCGTCAGTATGCCAATAGTTGTTTACACCCTGCAAGTTGAGAAGTGGATTTAAGAATTCATCATGACTTCCTCGTGTAAAGTAGCCAATTTCATCTTTTTGTCCATTTCCATTTGCATCTTTATTGATAAAAGTGAGGAGTGTCTGATGCAATTCTTCCACGGTGGTAGGAACAGGTAGATTAAATTTATCAAGCCAATCTTTTCTGATAAACCACGCTTGAGAAGCTCCTGGTTCATAGACCATTGGGATAAAGTAAATGTTACCATCGGATGCAGTAATTGCAGATCGAACATCAGGATTATCGTTAAGATATGCTTTAAAATTTGGGGCATATTGGTCGATTAAATCATTGAGAGGGAGAAATGCACCTTCCACGCCATACTTCATCATATCATTGTTTTTACCCCCGACGATATCGGGAATATCATGACTTGCTATCATCATATTGTATGCTTCTGTACTACTTGTTGTTAATTGAGACGCAATCCCCTCAAGATTTACGCCCGTTAATTTGCCTGCTTCCTTGGTGATAGTCCATTTATCGTTATCCATGACAAATACATCACCATAATGAATAAATGCTTGTAAGGTGATGGGTTCTTGAGAAATAGTGAATTCACCTTTTTTTTGAGTTTCACTCTGCTCTCCATGCATGTCCATCGATTCAGTATTTCCTGCAGCAAAGAGTAAACTCATTGTAGATACAAACAATACTGATACGTTCATTAAAACTTTTGTCCTTTTTTTCATAAGGGCCTCCTTATATAGAATTAAAAACTTATTTCTTTAACCTTTAACAGAACCAACGGTCATACCTTTGATAAAAAATCTTTGAACAAATGGGAATACAATCATAATAGGAAGGTTTGAAAGTACAATAATAGCATACACTAAAGATTCTCTTGAGTAATTAAAACCACCTCCACTGACCGCTTCTGTCGCTTGCATTTCAACAATTAATTTCTTGAGTAATACTTGAAGAGGAAATTTAGTCATACTTTTGAGTAATATCATGGAATAAAAGTACCCATTCCATCTACTGATGACGCAGTACATACCAATGGCTATGAGAACTGGAACTGAAATGGGGATGATAATTTTTCTAAAGGTTTGCCAGTTTGTCAGTCCGTCGATACGAGCAGCATCTTCTATTTCTGAAGGAATACCTTCAAAATAAGTGCGCAAAATAATGACATAAAATACATTGACGGCAAATCCAAAGATGATACCAAATCGTGTATCTAGTAACCCTAAATCGTGCATATTGAGAAAGAATGGTACAAACCCAGCCTTAAACCAGAGAGAGAAGGAGATAAAGAAGCCAATAAAATGTCTTCCTATGAGACGCTTTCTAGAAAGAGCATATGCTCCCATGGACATGATAGTCAGACTTGCAAGTACTCCAAAAAATGTGTAATACAGGGTATTCAAGTACGCTAATCCGAAATATTCAATACTCGGTATCATTTTATATGAGTTTAAATTGACACTAATTGGTTTATATACCACCAGTCCTCGTGAAAGGGCAAATCCATCACTCACTGAAGCAATAAAGGTATAATACAGTGGATAAAAGACAATGAGAGAAAGAATGGTAAGAAAGACAATATTGACTTTGGTAAATATTTTTTCAGATTTTGTTTTTTTCATTTTTTGCTCCTACCACAAACTAATGTCAGAAACTTTCTTTGAGATTTTATTTGCACCAAAAATGAGAGCAAATGAAATAAATGAATTGAGTAAATCAACCGCTGTTGCATAATCATATCGGCCTTGTTGCATACCAACTCGGTAGACAAATGAACTAATGACATCGGCTGTTTCGTAGATACTTGGGTTATATAAAAGAATGATTGTCTCATAGCTGACATTCAAGATAGATCCCAACTGAATTAAGAGCATAATGATAATTGTTGGCTTTAAGCTGGGGAGGGTAATAGAAGTGAGTTGTTTCCATTTACCTGCTCCATCAACGGTAGCTGCTTCATAAAGGTTCATGTCGATGGCGGTGAGCGCTGATATGTAAATGATTGAATTGTATCCTGTTTCTCTCCATATAGTCATAAAGTAGTAAATGGGAACAAAGTAATTGGGTTTTGCGAGGAAATAAATAGGTTTACCGCCCATTCTCGTAATAAGTGTGTTGATTACTCCAGTTGTTGGAGAGAGAAAATTAATTACCATAGAACAAACGATGACAGAAGAAATAAAATGGGGAAGGAAATTGATGGTTTGAATAGATTTTCTGAAAAATCCATTTTTAAGATTATCGAGGAGAAGTGCAAACATAATAGGAAGAGGAAAACCAAAAATCAGTGTGACCAGTCCTAATACAAGGGTATTCCTGATGACCCTAAAAGCATAAGGAGAAGAAAAGAATTCTTGATAATGGACAAATCCAACCCAAGGACTTTTAATCACGCCCATAAAAGGACTGTAATCTTTAAATGCAATGATGAGACTTTCTAATGGTCTATAGGTAAAAAAGATGAGGCAGAGAATCATAGGAACTAACATGAGGTATAAATCATAGTCAAATCTCATCAGACGGATTATTTGTTTGAATGGTCGTTTTGGTGTTTTCATATCTCAAGCATCAGGCCTTCACTGTTATTTGTAAATCGATGTTATTTCAGAAAAGTTGGCAAAAATAAAGAATAAATCCCGTTATATCGACATTTATTCATATTCTTCCCCATATCATAAAATTTTCCTATCGCTATTGAGGAACCCTCTGTTATACTAGAGTAAAATATGAGGTATAGGATGTATCATGGGGTTGATTAAAAGGAAAATAAAACTCTTTCATTATTATAAATTGATGGTATTCTGTTTTTTTTCTCTGACTATAGCAGCAGTTTCCATCACTTCTTTGCATTATTATATTAACGACGTCAATAAGAATTTAATATCAAAATCAATATATCAACGAGAGGCGGTCGAACAAATTATCAATACCAGTGAAGGTTTGATGGGAACAGCTACCTCGTTGATGAATCAATTTTGGAAAAATAATCTTTTAGAAATCATTTCGTTCTTTGTTGAAAAAAAACAAGATCCTCGAGAGAAATATCAAATTATCAAAAAATTATATATGGCCCAGAGTAACTTCCTGCAAAATGGTTATTCCCTTTCCTTTTTAGACCTTGATACCAATATGTTGTATTCTCCTACAGGGATTCAGTCTTTTCAATCATTCCTTGAAGAGTACGAGTTTGACGAAGAAGTGCAGAACAAATTACACAATGTACAAATTTCCAGTGAACCTTACTATGGCGTGAGTGCACATAACCAATTATTGATTGTAAAACCATGGTCCAATGCCACCGATAATAATAAAATTATTGAATGTTATGTGTTTAATTTGAATATGTTACATCTTTCCTTAGAAAATACTGATGGATGTGGCTTTTGGATATACCATGATGGAGTTTCCCTTTTTTCTCTTTTGGGACAGGGAACGCTTCCCTCTGTTGCGGAGTATGAACATTCGAGCGATGTGAGTGTGAGAGCGGTCCATTCCCTGTATTTCGATCTGGTCTATTACTATGTGGTACCTGCTGCAAAACACCAAGTCCTCTTAAATAGTTTCTTTGTGAAGATATTGATTCCTGTTTTATTAATTCTCATATCACTTGCCTTTATTTATTTGCTCTCTCATATCCTTTATCGACCTATTAAGCATCTCTATACCAATGCTCTCACTGTTTCCAAGGAAAGTGAGTCATGCTACGATAATGAATTACTCACTGTCTCTGATACGCTGTTTAATCTTCATGAAACCATTGAACAACTGCAAGAGAAGGCAGATGCTACTGAGGAATTAATACGAAATAAGCGTATTAAAGATTTGTTGTTGGGATTGAGTGATGTACAGAAAATTGATCGATATGCCAAACAACTTGCCATTCCGGTAAAGAATGGGGAAGGGAGTATTATTGTCATTGAAACTCCTTGTTGTGATAATACGAGTTTAACCAAAGAAGTAAAACAAGCCACCCTTTTGCGAGAAATTTTGCAAAAGGAGAAAGTCCACTTTGACTGGAATGGTTTATCATCGGTTCTTTTACCTATTTCACTCAATAGGGTGTGCCTTTTGAGTGCAAAGGATAAAAGAGCAGATCTTATCGTTCTTGCACGTCAGATTAAAATCATCATCGAAAGAGAAATCCACAATGAAATTACGACAGCAATATGTTGTATCCAGAAAGGTGAAAGTATTCCTGAAGCATACTTGAGAGTGATAAATATACTCAGTTCAAATCACCATACCTATAATTTAATGGTAGAAGAAAAGCCTGATAAAAATGCGAAATCACAGTTGTATTACAATATGGAAAGTGAAAAGGAAATGGTGAAAATTCTTCAAACAGGGAATCATAATGCAATTACTGCCTTAACTACCCATATCATTAATCAAAATCTTAAGGCAAACATTCCTCAGCAACGTATTGCCCAAGCCTTATATATTACCGTGTTAAGGGTTATTCAAGATGCCCATATTGAAAATAACTATGTGAATGCTTTTACCAGTAGTAAGACACTTTCCCCTGAAATCTTTACGGCTCAATGCATTCAAACCCTTATCACGATATCCAATGATATTATGGAAAAAAACAACAAAGAGAATAGAAATTTCACTCAAGAAGCTTTTGATTATATTCGGGATAACTACAATAAAGACATTTCTCTTACCGATGTTGCTGATCACTTTCAATTGTCGATGGTGTATATGTCCACGTTATTTAAGAAAGAAACAGGGGTGAATTTTAAGGAATATTTGACGCATATGAGAGTCGAAGAAGCAAAGAAACTTTTGAAAGAAAATTATAAAGTGCATGATGTCGCTCCTATGGTTGGCTTTCACAATGTCGATTCTTTTATTAGAATGTTTAAAAGAATTACCGGAGTTTCTCCTGGTAAATTTAATAATAAAAATGAGTAAGGTAAGAAACGAGTATCTGATGAAATGGTCCCTCTCTTTCTGTAGAAATACAGGCAGACGTATTGGCTTTATCATCAATGCGTACGCTTTTTAACTCACTTGGTGAAGAGGATAGTACAAAAGGTATGAAGACATTACACGATATTGCTCAATTAGCCGGTGTATCAACGGCTACGGTATCACATGTTATTAATGGCACCAGATTTGTCAGTCAAGCTTTGCAAGATAAAGTTCTTGCGGCTATGAAAGAATTGGATTACCAACCAAAAGCACCGAGTCAACAAATAAAGCCCAGTCTTCCTCAAACAATTGCTGTAGTGGTACCCGATAATTCTCAAGCTTTCTTTGCTGAATTGATACGATATATTGAGCAAGATTGCTTTCAATGTGGCTATAATATGATTCTTTGTAATACTTTGTACGACAATGAAAGAAAGTTTTCTTGTGCTCAGATGTTGATTGCAAAACATATTGATGGGGTTATTTTACTATCAATAGATGAGAGTAATCAAATTTTAGATGCCTTTTTACAACATGCAATTCCTGTGGTTGTGGTGGATCGAAGTGTCATGCAACGTGATGTTGATAGTATTTATGTTGATAATGTGAAAGGTGGCTTAGAAGCTACAAAATATCTCATCAATTTAGGATTTGATAAAATTGGTTGCTTGAGTGGTCCCTCTTATATTGAATCAAGTTGTCAAAGAGTGACAGGCTATCTTCAAGCACTGAGAGAGGCACAGATTCCTCTGAGAGAGGATTATATCTTTGTTGGGGACTTTACCTATCAAGGGGGTGCTACAGCTATTGAAAGCTTCTTTTCGTTAGATGTCAAACCAGAAGCGCTGTTTGTTGCAAATGATATGATGGCTTTAGGTGCAATGAAAAAATTACAGGATAATGGGTACGCCGTTCCTCAGGATATATCAATTATCGGATTTGATGATATTCAATTAGCTACCTATGTTGCACCACAATTGACCACTATTTCACAACCTCTTGCACAATTAGCACATTCTGCAGCAAAAATACTCCTTCATAAAATTGGTCACAAAGAAGTGAAGGCGCAAAAAATTATCCTTGATTCTTTGCTCGTTGTTCGTGATTCTTGTCAATCAAAAGGAGCTCAATAAGATGAGATTCTCTTGTCTTTGAAGATACTTATACCTTGTCTTAGAGTAACTATTGTTACGATTCAGTGATACTGCGGGGTTGATAATAGTTAAATCTGAAAGCAATTAATGTCATTAAATAATTACATATTAATTATAACTGAAATTATTATTAATGCTGATGATTAATTTATGTATGATTTAATAAAAATATTAGTATATAATTCTATATATATAAAGAATTATAAAATACAATAATCTCAAATCTATAGATACGTGGATAATAAAGCTTTTCAATCTTTTCTCTTTATATAAAATAATATAAAATTGAATATATTATTTTTATAAGGGAGTTATTGAGATGGGTATTGTAGGTTTTGCGCTTTTTATTGTGTGTTTCCTGTTGTTACGTTCTGCTAAAAAGGAAAATGCTCAATTAGCAAAGAGAATTGATGATTTAGATATTGAAACCATTGAAGAATCATTACAGAAAATACAAGAAACAAACGATGAGATTGCAGAGGTCTCTGCACAAAGAAAGACTGAGACAGCTTTGTATCACGAAATTACCGAGAAAAAAGAGAAAGCTGATAAAAAAATACAGCGGCTGTTAAAAAATATGGAGAAGGCTCAACGCTATTATTCTGCTATGGTGAATGCAACAGAGCATTTTAATGATGAAGTCTTGAGTCCTGATAGCTTTCTACCGCTCAGTGAGGAAGAACTTGTTGATGCATTGTCTCTGTATCCTACAGCAACATTAGATTTACAATCTTTAAATTATAAAGATTTAAGAAAGAAATTCAGAGAAAATGAGCGTTTGATACAAAAACTCGTCGAAAAATCTCGTGCTCGTTATAAAACAAAAAGTAATCAAGCCTTATATCAATCGATGGTTTTGGCTTTGTCAGCAGAACTTCAAAATATATTAATCAAATTACATTATGGAACGATTGATAAAGCGAAAGATGAAGTTCATCAATTAACCAATAAATACCTGGCAATTGCAGCAGAAGGTAATCAGTCAATTGTGAGTACCTTGAAAAAATTTGTGTATCAGCTTGAAGATCTGTATTGCCATGCTGTCGATATAGAGTATCTCTATTATCTCAGAAGAGAACAGGCAAAAGAAGAACAAAAGAAAATAAGAGAACAATTAAGAGAAGAAAAGGCAGAAAAGAAAAAATTAGAAGCTCAACAGAAAAAGATGGAAGAAGAAAAGGAAAAATATTCTGCCGAAATGAAAAGACTTTTAGAAGCAAAAAGTGCAAAAACGGGTGATGAAGATACTTCAGATATTGATGAAAGTATTCAGAAACTCCAAATGCAACTCGATACGTTGAAAGATAAGGAAGATGAAATTGTTACGCTCATGAATGGTAAGGCTGGGAGTGTCTACGTTATTAGTAATATTGGATCCTTTGGTGAAAACGTCTTTAAAATTGGTATGACAAGAAGGCTTGAACCACAAGAGAGAATTGATGAATTAGGAGGTGCAAGTGTTCCTTTTAAATTTGATGTACATAGTTTGATCTTTAGTGAAGATGCTTCCAAATTGGAATCAGAAATTCACAAGAGACTTGATGAAAAGAGGGTGAATAAAGTGAACAAACGAAAAGAGTTCTTCCATGTGAGTCTCGATCAACTTGAGGAGTTGGTTAATGATATTTATCCATCGGCTGAATTTAAACGTACTATACTTGCCGAAGAGTATAAGCAAAGTCTTTCATTGAAAACTGCACTTGAAGATGTCGTATAATGTCTGAAGCTCTTTGAAGTGATAAAAAAGCCAAGATCTGGAGCAATCCTTTTCTTGGTTTTTTTACAATAAAAGGATAAAAAAAACTTCCTCAAAGGAAGTTTACAGCCGTCTGTCAGATTCGAACTGACGACCCCGAGATTACAAATCACGTGCTCTGGCCAACTGAGCTAAGACGGCATTGAAGACGTTACATAGATGTATTGTCAATGGTAAAAATCAAACCTTATTCAGGTTATAGCCGTCTGTCAGATTCGAACTGACGACCCCGAGATTACAAATCACGTGCTCTGGCCAACTGAGCTAAGACGGCATTGAAGACATTGCATACATGTAAAGTCTATAATAAAAATCAAAACCTATAAAGGTTATAGCCGTCTGTCAGATTCGAACTGACGACCCCGAGATTACAAATCACGTGCTCTGGCCAACTGAGCTAAGACGGCATTGATTGAGGTGAACTTATTGTTCTACTCACTCGACTGTCGAATAATAGTAATTATCGTTTTTTTTGTCAATCGAGTTTTGGAAAAAGATGTAAAACTTCGAAAACTTATCCGTGTTAATTAAGAATAAAAAAAATAATTTCTTATGACATTGTTACTTGTTATGATAGAAAAAAATGAATTTTTTTCAAAAAAAACGACAAGAAAAAAGAAAAAGGGTTTCATTTGATATAAAATAGATACTTACGCGATGTTTATGATTATTTTTAGAAGAAAAAATGTGAACAACATTGTGATAAAAAGAGGAAAATATCAATTTAGAGGGGTAAAAAAGCCATTTCATTGAAGTCATTCAGAATTTTGGACTGGAGACACATCACTTTCTTTTCCTTATCAACATCAGCTTGTGTAAGGCAGTCTTGATAGGAAGATTCAAGTACTTTTGGATTTTTTTAAAGAATGCAGTGTCTTGTTTATGGTCTTCTTCTTTCCACTAGCGACTATCCATTCCTGTTTGCATGGGTCAAAGCTGCTGGAGAATAAATTTTGTATTATTACTTGAACTACTCAAGGTCATCATTATCTAATATTTCCTATATTGATGTTTTGCTTCATTTTCAACAAACCCTTTATCTTTGTCTACTTCAGCAAAAGAAAGGAAAACTGGTTTTTGCATTCTTTTATAGGGCAAAGTTCAAAAAACTGTAAGTTATTATTGATTCCTTCACTGTT
>Ga0172378_10007308_pt1 | contig 10283 bp, 3 predicted proteins | sample GrowelOW332metaG_FD_119755 | JGI IMG/M metagenome (GOLD analysis project Ga0172378, IMG submission 119755) | Groundwater microbial communities from an aquifer near a municipal landfill in Southern Ontario, Canada - Pumphouse #3_1 metaG | ecosystem: Environmental > Aquatic > Deep subsurface >... | reverse complement strand
TTTCTCAAAAATGTCTCGAAAATTCATCTCAAATAATCTAAACGATAAAATTCAAGCAGCTTCTAAATGAAACCCTTATCTAGTAGGGTTGATGATGTAAGATTTATTATTGTCTAAAGACCTTAATATGTATACCTCTTTGTTGGTGTACTTCCTGTTTGTGATGTCGGACCAGTTGTTGTTGTCAGTTAATTGAATGTAACCTTTGTTTTCGCCTAATAAATTCAACATGACATAGTTGCCTGCAGGAATTTCATTTCCGCTTGTGATGTTGACCAGGTAAGAAGGTTCGCCATTAGAGAATTGAATCCAATCTATGTTGAAATAGTTGCCGTCAATGGCGAGTTTCAGGATATGTTCGCCCTCCGTCAATTCTGTCGTATTGCCTTTTATGATACTATATGTATTCCAATCGCCAGTATTCGGGACTTCCACTTTTTCCGTTATTTCCTGATCGTCTAGCAGAAGATGAAAGGCTGCACCGTCGCCGCTTGCCGAAACATTGGCAGACCACTCGTAGATGCCGGCCTTTTGTACGTTTACGGTATATTCCAACCATTCGCCTGCGATAGTCCAGCCTAATTTATAGCCTTCCGTGTCATCTCCGGTTATGTCGACGCCGTCTGTTCTATATGTGTCACCTTTGTTCTCGGTATCGTTGTCGTGGTAGGCAATACCTTCTCCTCCCAAGTCATAGTCTTCTGTCTCTATCTTGCCCGGAATCTGAGATGGACTGCCGTTATAAGGGGCTTGAGGAACGTGGACGTTGACTAAGGAAGCAGATGAAACTGCTGTATTGCCATCGTTGTCCGTAGCCACGGCGGTGATGGAGTAGAAGCCTTCTTCTACGGCTTTCCATGTGAATAGGAATGGTGCGGATGTGGCTTCTCCTATCTTTGTCTCTCCGTTGAAAAATTCCACTTTGGATATCTTTCCGTCCGTATCGGTAGCTGTTGCCGATAGCTCAATGTCTGCCGGAGATTCAAAATTGGAGTCGGTGGCTGGAGCTGTCAATTCTACAGTTGGTATTCCCGATGGAGCCGTACCTACGAATGTAGTGGTACTTTGTGCGTCAAGTGTTATTTGGAATGAACCGTTGGCAGCATTAATGGAATTTTCTTTCTTTAGATTTTTTGTGCCTGAGGTTACGTATTCGTCCCATTTTGTTACTTTCGTTCCTGGAATGGAGAAGGTCAAGGTTTTTGTCTCCGTGCTTCTGTTGACGGCGACGATCACCACGTCGTTCTCCTTCTTGAAGGCCGATACATATACATTATAGGTAGGATTCTTGTCGGCATCCACGCGGACAAATCCAGGACGAACGAACTTGGCATATTGAGCCATCAGGTAACCTCGCTTAGTTACTGCTCCGTCGCTCTGGCGGATTGGTCCGTAGTCGCGGCGGATGTACCACCATACGTATGCGCTGAAGTTACCCTCGACCATCGCCCTGTAAATCTCGTAAGATACATCCAATGCTTCCGGCCAAAGGTCTGCCCGGACTTGACTGGTAGTGCTGGCTTCGCTGGAAGTGTAGTGCTCTGTCATCCAACGCTCCTTGGAGGCTGCCTTCTGGTCTGCTTTTGCATATTGGAAAAACGAGACGTTCGTGTTGGCGTCGCTCGCATAGAAGTGAGTGCCGATAATATCTATATTGGCTAATGTGGAAGCATCGTCCAATATTTTGTCATAATAGCTTTTGTTGTAAGCGAAAGATTCGGCGGAGATGACCTTTGTGCCATTGATGCGCAACGAACTGGCATAGTTTTTGGTGAAATTATACACTTCATCTGCGCTGTACCAAGTCCAGTCATATCCATAATCGGGTTCATTGGCAAAAGACATCGCATAAAGATTTACACCATTCTCCTTCATGTAGTTGTTGTAATCTTTCAGATGCTGTGCATAAGCCGCATAACTGCTGTATTTCAGCCTTTTTTCGCTGCGGTTGTTTCTGGATACGGTCTCCACCATGTCTGTTGGCGGATTCCATGGAGTGGCAAAAACGATGCCGTCCAATTCTTGTACGCGTTTGGCTGTCGCCAACTCCTTGTACCAATTGTTTTTGTTACTGTCCACCCAAATACGAAGGATGGAAAATCCTAACTGTCCGTCTCCATTTCCGAAGACTAAATTTCGCTGCGCATCTGTCAAATCATATCCAGTCCAAGTTGGATGATTCATACCTCCAAATCCCCGTATGTATTGCTTCTCGTCGCTCAAATTGATGGTTGCAGTTTGAGCTAGAAGTGAAGCAGATACAAATAAGGAGGCATAAACAGACGCAGCGATGCGCGTAAATGTTCCCTTCATAAAATATAGTTTTGTGTTGTCATGGCGATAGGGGTAGTCCAAACCTCTGTTCGGATTCCAGAATCCTACCAATGCAAATATATTAAAGGTAGATGCTAATAAGTTGTAATATCCAATCATATTATATAAATATCCAATCATAAAAGAGGAGAAAATGCTCGATGGAATGGCTGTTTTTTTTTGATAGATTTAGAGCGTTCCCTTTTTCTGAAGTCTTTTTTTGAGAGAAATGTGACCAAGATGATTCTGTGGTCCAATAATGTATCTATGGGTATTTTTCAGAAAGGAAGTCTATCCTTTATTAATTTTAAACACTTTATTTTGCCTATCTGCATTTTCTTTAATTAAATTTGTACAATTTGTTCGAATGTGAATATCTAATTAATCTTGTTTGATTGTTAATAACTTAATGATATTTTTTTTATGAAAAAAGGATTAAAAATCGTAGGTATAGTCCTACTTGTCATTTTGGCGTTGCTGTTCATCCTTCCTTTTGCTTTCCAAGGCAAGATTAAGGATATTGCGGTTCAAGAGGCGAATAAGCAGCTGAATGCTGAAATCTTCATGGGAGATTTGTCTCTCAGCTTTTTCAAAAACTTCCCGAATGCATCGGTGACGATAGAGAATTTCGGTGTTGTGGGGAAAAACGAGTTTAAGGGCGATACTCTTGCCAATGTGGGAAAACTGCTTGTTGTGATTAACATAAAGAGTCTCTTCGGCGATTCTTATGAAATCAACAAAGTGGGATTGGAAGATGCCTCTTTGTATGCGAAGGTGTTGGAAGACGGAAAAGCCAATTGGGATATAATGTCTTCTGATACGACCCAAACGGAGGAGGTTGACACGACTGCTGCTTCTCCTTTGAAGCTCTCTTTGGAGAGTTTCGTCATCAACAATCTGAATGTCGTTTATAATGATATGCAGTCTAAGATGTATGCGTCTGTCAAGGATTTGAACTTGTCCATGTCTGGTGAGTTCTCCCAAAACGATACTTTGCAAGTTGGTTCTTTGGCCAATATTGAAGACTTGGACTTGGCTATCGCTAAAATCGTTTACACCGACAGGGCTTCTGCCATGGGCGCATCCATGGACGATTTCAGTTTCAAATTCTCCGGTTCCGTATCGGAGGCGATTGCTAAGCTGCAGACGAAACTGGACATAGCAAAACTCTCTTTCTATATGAGCAAAATTCCGTATCTGTCCAATGCTAAGGTGGCTGCAGACATCACCTTGGATGCCGATTTGAATAATAATAAGTTCACCTTCTCGGAAAACAGCGTTTCTTTAAACGCCATTAAGGCCAACTTCGGCGGATTTGTCCAGTTGGTGGATTCTACGACTACGGATATGGACATCCAGCTGAACACTCCTTCCATCGATTTCAAACAGATCCTTTCTCTTATTCCTGCCATCTATGCCAAGGATTTCGAATCAATCAAAACAGAGGGTAAGGTTTCCTTGTCGGCTATGGCTAAGGGTAGGATGCAGGGTGAAAAACTTCCTTCTTTCGATGTGAAGTTGAAGGTTGCTGATGCCATGTTCAAATATCCGGCTTTGCCAAGCGCTGTGAATGGCATCAACATTGACGTAGAGGCATCCAATCCTGGAGGTGTCGCAGATCTGACGGTATTGAACATCCCGACTTTCAAGTTCAATATGGCCGGCAATCCTTTTGGTTTGCATTTGTTGTTGAAAACTCCGGTATCCGATCCCGATTTCGACTTCGGAGCTAATGGTACGGTAGACTTCAATAAATTGAAGGAAGTTATTCCAATGGACAGCATGGAGATGAAGGGAGTCTTGAAGGCCGATCTTAACGCTCAAGGCCGATTGTCTTATGTTGAGAAAGAGGAGTATGACAAGTTTGCGGTAAACGGAAATTTAAACCTTAGCGACATGGTTCTCAAATTGGCTTCGTTGCCTTATGACGTCAATGTCTCTACTGCCAACCTTAACTTCACCACGGCTTATGTGGATTTGACCGCATTGCAGATTGCATTGGGCAAGAACGATTTGAGTGTAAAGGGTAAATTGGAAAACTTCATCCCTTATGTGATGAGGGACGAGACGATAAAAGGAAATTTGTCCGTCAATTCCAATTATTTTGACTTGAACGACTTCATCTCCGGCGATACCACACAAACGGCCGAGACAACCACCGATACCACGGCAATGTCTGTTGTCGAGATTCCCGCTAACATAGACTTCGCTCTGAATGTGAATTTCAAAAAACTCATCTATGACAACATTAATTTGAACGATGCGGTTGGTAAGGTGACCGTTAAAAACCAGATTCTTGACATCAGCCAGTTGTCTACCAACACGATGGGTGGTTCGCTGAATATGAAGGGTCAATATAATACACAGAATGTATCGACTCCAAAAGTGAATATGGATTTCAATGTCAATAACATGGTGATTTCGGAAGTGTTTAATGCGGTGGAGACGGCCAAGGAGTTTGCTCCAATGCTGGCCAATGCTGGCGGAAACTTCTCCATGTCTATGAAGTTCGCTTCTGACCTTGGCGCCGATATGATGCCGGTATTCAATACGGTTGCCGGTGCCGGAGTGTTCAAGTCTAAAGAGGTTCAGATAAAGGATGTCAAGGCTTTGAATATGATAGCGGACAAGATTAACTATTCATCCCTGAAAGATCCGAAGATTAAGGATATTGACATTAAATTTGAGATTAAGGATGGCCGATTGACGACGGAGCCGTTCAAAACATCGGTGGCGGGTGCTGCAATGGAGGTTTCCGGTTCATCCGGTTTGGACCAGACGTTGGATTACGTGGCAGCCATCTCGCTTCCTACTTCATCGTCCAAGATTCCGATGAAGGCAAACGTAAAGATTGGAGGCACATTCTCCAGCCCTAAGATTGGTTTGGATACGAAGGCAACCGTTGACGCGGTGAAGGATGCTGTAAAGGAGAAGGTCTCTGCTGCCGTAGACAAGGCAGCCCAGGCAGCGTTGGACAAGGCATTGGCTTCTCAGAAGAAGTTGATGGAGCAGGCAGAGACGCAAGCAGAGAAGATTCGTTCAGAAGCAAAATCTGTGGGCGATAAACTGATTTCCGATGCGCAGACAAAATCGGACGCTATGGTGAAAGGTGCTAAGAATCCGATAGAAAAGGCGGCTAAGAAAAAGGCAGGTGAGGCTATTGTAAAGGAGGCTAAAAAACAGGCGGATAAACTTAATGCCGAGGCCGACAGTAAAGCTAACGACTTGGTGTCATCCACTCAGAAAAGTACAGACAAGGTGGTGAATGATGCACAGGCCAAAGTAAATGCATCCAAGTAAAGAAAGAATTATTCTAATATAAGAGAAGGCGGTTCGGATTAAAATCCGAACCGCCTTCTTATTTGCAAAGTAAGGAGGTCTATTTTTTAGAAACGCCGCTTTCCAGAATGCTAACGATGGAGAAGAGGCAGAAACATATTCCACCTAACCCTACCATAACCCTTGCCGGGATGAAATATGCTTCATTCATCGTGCTCTCTTCGAAAAGGAAGGCAGAGAGGAAAAGACAGACAAGTGCCGTGAAGATGGGAATCATGGGAATGCGGTTGGCCAAAGCATATTCACTTTTCCATGTCAATGCCAGCAGTATCACTTTACTGGAGATGCTATAACAAATCAGTCCTAACCCAATCAATACAAATCCGGGAGCCACACTATACGCACTTCTGTCTATCAAGAGGATGAACAATCCGGAGAGCAATGAGATGGACCCCATTACTAGCACCAATGATGGCCATTGACCCTTCTGCTTTGGAGAATAGGAGTTGCAGACTTGGTTAACAATGCTGAAAACCAAGGAGATCAGACTCGTACAGATGGAAGCCAATCCTATCATTACAAATCCTGCCACGAAATGGGTGGGATAGGCAGAATGCCGGACAAGCTGGAGTGCCCAAGCCCAAGCAATGAGTGACAATATGACAGGTATGGCTTTCAGTATGCTAGCCTGTCCTTTTGAAAAAGCCTTTTCGGGTGGTGTGTTGTCATTTACATCTGTCTTCGTATTGACCGGAATGAGGTAGAAGCGGGTAGATGCCGTGGCGGCGGTAGAGACACACCCAGTAATCAACGCCAACCCGCAGACGATATGTCCGCCGACATAGAATGCGGTGGTTCCTGCTGTCAGAAAAAGATTGACGCCGATAAAGAAAGTGATCACTGTGACACTATATCCGATAGCGGGGAAAAGATAGGTCATAAATGGTTTGTATCTGTTGGCTAGCTGCGAAATGATGACCGCCGCCGTACAATAAAGGGCGATACAGATGGACGACAAGCCGATAAGGACAACTCCGGGGAGTGTTCTGGAGGTGTTTTCGCCGTAAGAAAGCACATAGATGCCCAACCCGATGCAGATGGCTGCGATAACAAGAGGTATCGCCTTGAATATTAATCCGATAGTATGATTCATGTTGGTAAATTTTTTCTTGCTATATAAACAAAATCAGACTCTCTAAGGTTCGACAGACGATGAAGATGTTTTTATCTGTTAATGCCTTTTAGTGATTAGAGAAAACATTTTGGTAAAGTATGAAACATCTTGTGTGTATATGTCCCAAACTTTACACTGACAGCAAAAGGATAATCTATTTGTAGAAGAAAGGATGAAATGCTAAAACGGCATTCCATCGAAATGCTGTGAGGTATTCCGTTGTCGTGGATTCTCCGAACAGCCATCTCTCCGGAATGCGGTTGCCGGCACTTGTTCTTCCCAATAAAAGAATATCCTATGTGCATTCTACATAACCACCTTATGCTTTTGATGGCGTATAGCCGAAATACTCCCTGAATTTCTTGGTGAAGTAGGCAGGGTCGTTATATCCTACCATATAGGCGATGTCGCCGACGGAGACGTTTGTCTGTGTCGATTTGAGAAGCTGTAACGCTTTATTCAGCCGATATTCATTTAATACCTCCAACGGAGTCTTCCCTGTTATGGACCTCACTTTTCTGTTGAGCGTGGATTGGCTGACGCACATGTCGTTGGCCACATCCTCGATAGACAATTGGCTGTTGGTGTATCGCTTGCTCAATACGTTGAGAAGGTCTTTCAGAAATGGGTTCATCTGTTGTTTGTCTGCCTCAGGGACGGATGCGGCATCTTCTTTCTCGTTGTTTACTTTGTGCAGGCTCTCGCTGAGTATCTTCTGCTGTTGCTTTTGCCTGATATTTAGTATGTTGCTTAGTTTGATGAGTAGTTCTGTCTGACTGAACGGTTTGGAAATGTAGTCGATGGCTCCGCTCAACAATCCCAATAGACGGTCGCTGTCTTCGTTTTTGGCCGAAATGAATAGGATAGGGATGTGTTTTGTCTTATCTGATTTCCCTAATTCGACACTCATTTCAATGCCGTTCATCAATGGCATCTCCACATCGCTGAGTATGACGTCCGGAATATGTTTCTCCGCCAAGACCAAAGCGTCCTTTCCGTTGTTGGCGGTAAGCACATTGGTGTAACTCTCCAATATGCCTTTCAGATTGTTGCAGATGAGCGGGTCGTCGTCTATTATCAGAATCGTATTTCCTTCCAACAAATCCTTGTTGACTTCGAAGCTGATGTTTGCGGCCTTTTGTTCTGTCTTGTCATCAATTACTTTGGAGGAAAGAGGAATGGTGAGTGTGATGCAGCTTCCTTTTCCCACTTCGCTTCTGATCTCTATCTGTCCGTTATTGCGGGCCATGTAATCTTGGCATATCTTAAATCCGAGGCCTGTCCCTTTCTCGTTGCTGGTGCCGAGTGTCGATCGGCACTCTCCTGCGTTTATCTCGTCTATTTGCTGGGCGTTCATTCCTATTCCGGAGTCGGAAATGGAGAGTCTCATCGTCTTCTCGTCCTGCTTTGCGGTGATGAGTATGTTGCCGTTGTCTTTCGTGAATTTTATGGCATTGCTGATTAGGTTGCGGATGACCGTACTCAGCATTCTTGAGTCGATGTAGGCGTAGTTTGTTATGCCAAAGTCGAGCGTTACTTCCAAATGTTTGTCGTTGATCATTCCGCGCAATAAAATCAAGATATTATTGACGGCAAACTTAACGTTCGTGTCTGTCGGGTGACATACGATGTCGTCTTTTTTAGACCGTGCCCAATCGAGCAGTTTCAGCATTTCGTTTTGCAGTATTTGTGCTGCGTTGAATATCTCCTTGACGGATTTGGATTTTTTGTCGTTGTCCATCTCCTGCTCTTTGCTTATCCAAGATTCCAATGCGCCGACGATGGCGAACATCGGATTTTTGAGGTCGTGGGCAATGACGGAGATCAGGCGATCCTTGTCGCAGAGTGCCTGCTTGAGTTCGGATGTCCGTTCTTCCACCTTCTCCTGCAATATGGCCCTTTTTCTCTCCAGTCTGTGCAGTCTGGTAAGGAAATATAAGGTTACGGACGATGCTATGATGAGGAGGACGATGGATCTGAACCACCAAGTGGCCCACCAAGGCGGCAGTACGGTGATTGTCATTGATATCATCCGTTCCGAATCAGGTATGTTTTCTTTGTATGCAATCACTTCCAATGTGTATTGTCCGGAAGGCAGATAGCTAAAGGTGATGGAACGGTTGTTTTCCATCTCAATCCAATCGTTATCCATTCCTTTCAGTTTGTATTTGCAGATTGTTTTGTTGTAGCCGGAGAAGTCGATGATGTCCATCTGTATGGTGATGTAGGATGCCTGATTGTGTGAAAACGTTATTTCTTTCACCTCCGACAAACATCCTTTTTTCAGTATGTTATCCTCGTATGGTCTTATTCTTTGGTTGGAAATGTATAGGTCCGAAAAAGAGAAATAGGGAATGATGGAGTCCGTTAATATGTTTTGTGGGTCAAAAAGGAAAAAACCGCCGTTTGTTCCTGCGTATATTTTGCCTTTGGAATCCGCATAGATAGAATGTGGGTAGAAGTTACTTTTTGTCATGTCTCTAAAGTTGCCGGGTAGCTTCTTGTATTCCTTCTTTTTATAATCGAAGGAGATGATGCCGTTGTATCCTGTTGTCCAATAAGTTCCGTCTTTATACCGGAGAATGGATTTGTATTCTCCGGAAGGCAGAAAGTTTAGAGTCTCGTAAGAGGAGCCGTCGGCGACAAATCTCATGATGCCTTTGTTGGTGGAGGCGAAGAGGTTGCCGTCGTCATCGCATACCGCATCGCATATCGATAAAGGATTCAAAGATTTCAGGTTGGTGACGTTTGGCAGTATAGGTCTGCATTCTCCGTTTTCTATGCGCCATAGAGTGTTGGTGGTCATTACCCACTTGACGTTGTTTCTTCCTTTTTCGGAACGGAATACCCAGATGTCCTCCACAGGATAATCTTCTGCTTTGAGAGCTTTCCTGTGCCATTTTTTCTCTTTGTCTCTGATGTATAGGCCGCCGCCTGCGGTACAGACGAAAACTTCTCCGTCTGGCATCACTTCGGTGGAGAATACACATTTGTTTGGAGCGGAGATGCCACTGAAATCTATATTTCCGAGTTTTTGCGTTTGCGGGTCGTAAAGGTAGACGCCGCCGCCCCAAGTGGACAACCATATTTCACCGTTTTTGTCTATGTCCATAGACAATACGTTATGGTTGGATATCTCTATTTTTTTTATATTCTTGAAGTCAGGCGAGGTGGAAAATAGTCCGTTGCCGTCAGAACTTACGATTATGTTTCCTGATGGGTCTTCCATGAAGCCGGAACAAACGGCGTTAGGGAAACCAAAGTCGGAAGAGAACGCTATGCCGTTTAGTTGGTCTCTTTTGTACCGCCACAGTCCTGAATTTTGCGTGCCAATCCAGATGTCTCCGTTGTGGTCTTCCGTAATGGCATATATCTTTTTTGTCTCATCGTTGTTAGTTCCGTACGGTTGTAATGATTTGAAATTTGCGTTGCCATCCAATTCGGAATCCGTATACCAAAGGCCATAGCCGTCGGTGGCAAACCAATAGCGTTGTTTGGAGTCTCTGATCAGATGGCG